>Ga0209026_1000074_pt1 | contig 203820 bp, 192 predicted proteins | sample AraplaCL_Col_mCL_FD_184262 | JGI IMG/M metagenome (GOLD analysis project Ga0209026, IMG submission 184262) | Arabidopsis root microbial communities from the University of North Carolina, USA - plate scrape CL_Col_mCL (SPAdes) (version 2) | ecosystem: Host-associated > Plants > Roots >... | reverse complement strand
GTGAAGCGCTTAGCAGACCATGGCCTAGGGCGCAGATGCTGTCATGGATCGAACTACTTAAATCACCACCTGATGAGCTGCTCCAGCAGATGGAGATTTGTGTATGAAAAACGTGGGGAAACCTCAGGGTTTGCACCCCAACCTGCGTATGCTCGCCGGCGGATTGGGGCGAGCGCAAGGCCCGCTCCAATCCGCAGGTAACGCGATCAGTACGGATTGCCGCCCGAATAATCGTTGCTGATCGTGCTGTTGAGCTGATCCAGCACGCCCGAATCGGTTGTGGTCAAGCCAAGCTCGCGGTTCTTGTTCAACGAGTAATACGAGAAGTTCTCCGAGCCCACGAAGGCCACCGCGCTCGAAGTGCCGTAATCGGCCACGATCGCTTTCGCATGGATATACAGCGAGGTGCTGTCGTTCGGAAAGGTGGCGATGTTGGCGCCGGCCGACTTCAGCGCGTCGAGGTTGCTGTAATACTTGCTGTTGTCGGTCATCACGATCGTCACGTTCACGCCCGCCGATGCCGCGTTTTCCAGCGCGCTGACGATGCCGCTGTCGCTCATCTCCTCGTTTTCCACCAGCAGGCTGGTGGTGGCGTTGTTGATGATGTTGAGTAGTGCGGTGCGCGAGTTGGTGGGGCTCCACACCAGGTCATCGCCGTTCGAAGGCGTCACCGAGGTGTGTGCAAAGTCCTTGTTGAAGGTGGCTTCGATTGCGCCCATGTCGACCGGATCGCTCTCGATCACCGCGTAGTCGCGGCTGGTGCTGTAGTAGCGGCTGGTCAGGTTCAGCGACATGATCGCCACTTGCGCATGCGACGTGCCGTAGTCGATCAGGATGCTCTTCTGATGCGTGGCCGAATAGGTGGTCCAGGCCCACTTGACGCTCACGCCGCAGCTGCTGAGCTGGTTGTAGGCGCTGGTGTTGTTGCTCTTCTCAAGATTTACATCGAGGATCACACGCACCTTGATGCCTTTGCCCGCCGCGCTGCAAAGCAGATTCTGCGCGGTGCTGTCCTGCAGTTCGTACATCGTCATGTCGATGGTGGACTGCGCGGAGGAAATCAGGGTGTAGATCGGATTGAGCCCCTGGTCGGGTTCGATCACCAGCGTCTGCTGCGCAAACGCAGGCAGCGCGACGCCGAAAGCGCAAACGGCCGCCAGCGCGGCTTTGGCAAGGCTGGAACGTTCACAACGATTTTTCATGACTTGATCCTTATGTCGAGTTAGGTTGTCGCGTTCCGTGCGCTGATCTACTGCCGCCCTCCCTCCGTGCGCGACCTTTCGGCTGGCCGGCAATGCCGGTTTTTCCCCTTCAGCCGAAGGCGCGCATCTCAGCGGGTGCGAATGACAGGAATCTTTCTGCGAGGTGGCAAACGCGGTGCGCGTTTAAGCAGCGTGCGCCTTCGTCACAGGCAAGTGAACGCGAGCGGATTCAGATCGATCGAAACGTGATGCGTAACCTGCACGCATCTGACGAATGCGCAGCGAAGGTCAGTTACGTGCAAGCTTGGGATGCAGATGGGCGCGATGGCGCCACAAATCTGCGATCGAGATCGCAAGCGTGAGCAGCGCCATCACCGGTATGAAGGAAATGTCGCCCATGCTCGGCAAGCGCGACAACACGCTGGCGATCATGACGCCGACCCAGATGATCGGCGTGAGGGGGATATCGAAGCGCTTGCCGATCCCGCCTGCGTCGATAAGTCGCCGTCGAAGCTTGCGGATGCTGAAAATGAAACACAGCAAAATCAGCAGTTGCGTCAGCGTTGCCTGGTTGATGCTGTATGCGGCAAGACTCGATGCGCATACCACCGGAATGGCAAGCCGGCGCAGCCACGGCCAGTGTGCCGGCGCGCTTTCAGGCATGCCTTGCCACTGATCGAACCACCAACACCCGGCAAGCAGCAGCCACAACCCGAGCACGCCTCCGCCCAGGATGCCCGATACGCGTGCGATCTGCTTCCAGTTCACGCCGTCGTTGCCCGCGCCAAGCAAGCCGAAGCCCACCACCAGCAGCACGGTGATCAATGTCCATGCGCTTGCTCGCAACGAGTTGAGGATGAAGCGCTCGCGCGTCAGTTGCGCGCCAGGCGTTACGGCGCGAAGCCAGAATGTTGCGTGCGGCCGGTCAATGGGCGGTGGCAGTTCGTCGATACGGCCGTTGTTGGACAACACGCGAACCAGGTTGGCCAGGCTGCGCGCGCGATCGGATTGCATGGCCGCCCGGGTTGCGCGGATCCAATGCAAAGGATGTTCGAGCAGCGCAAGATTCTTCCTGAGCAGCAGCACGTCAGGCCGGCCATTGCGCATGAGGCCGGCGCGTCGGGCCAGTTCATGATGGTTCTGCGCAAGCAATTCCCACAAAGTCCGCTGCCGCATGCGCAAGTTTTGCAAGGCAACCGGATTGACGCCGGACAGCACGTGGTTGAGATCGAAGAACTGCAGCAACGCATCCATGCATTCGGCGGATATCGCCTGCGGTTGCTGGAACAGGCGTTGCAGCACCACTTGCGCGGCCTGGCTCTTGACCTGGATCGACCAGAATTCGGCGCGGCCCTGCAGCCAGCGCAGCAATGCGTTGCCGTTCTGGGCATCCACCGCGGCTTGAATGACCGCGCCGGTCAGCGGTTCCATCGCAACCACAGGTACGTTCACGTTCTGCGCATGAGCCGGTGTCGATGGCGCCGATGCGAGTACCGCCGTGGGCGCGGGTGATGGCCGTGCTTCGCCTTGTGGAGCGCTGATCGGTGCAGCAGGGCTCGCGTCGGTTTTCCGGTTGGCGTGCGCCAAGGCCGTCTTGTACGCCGCATGCAACCGTTGGAACGCTTCTGCATCTTCATCCGGCCGCGTCGTGCGCAGCAGGCGTGCATAAGCGCGCTTGACGTCGGTTGCATCCGCATCCGGCTTCAGCCCCAGCAGTTCGAACGCCCACTTCAAACGTGCGCCTCCAGGGAATCCAGCGCCTGGCTGAAGTTCTGCCGGTGCTCCTGGATCAGGCGTTCGTCCTGCGTTTCCAGCACCTGCCGGAAATGGCCGATCCATTGCTGCAAAGTTTGCCGGGCGGAGAGATGTTCTTCGTACAGGCGCTCGGCGCGCGCGAGCAGGGCGATGTTTTCCTGCTTCGCGCGCGGATGGATCTTCAGCTCCGAGAGCGCGGCCAGCCGGGCGCGAATTTCCGCATCGTCGAGCATGCCGGGGTTCTGTTGCAGTACCAGCTCGTGGCGGATGCCGCTGGCCTTGGGCGTGGCTTCCACCTGCAACACACCATTGATGTCGTAGGTGAAGCGCACGGCCACTTCGTTCTCATGGATGGGCAGGGTCGGGTTGAGGGCGATTTCCAGTTCGCCCAGCTTGATGTTGTTTTCCACCATCGGGTTTTCGCCCTGGTAGATTTTCAAACTCAGCTTGGCCTGCCGTTCGGCCAGCGGGTAGTAGCTGCTTTCGCGGCTGATCGGCACCACGCTGTTGCGCTGGATGATCGGAGAGAACAAGCCGTTTTGCACATGGCCCTGGGCGTCGCGTTCGCCGATCTCCACGCCCAGCGTGTAGGGGCACACATCCGTCAGGATCACTTCGTCCAGCTTGGCGTTGCGGCTTTTCAGGCCCGAGGCGACGCAGGCGCCCAGGGCGATGGCTTCGTCCGGATTCACGTGGCGCAGCGGCAGCTTGCCGAACATCCGCGCGATCAGTCGTGACACCAGCGGCATGCGGCTGGCGCCGCCGACCAGCACCACTTCGTCGAGCTGATCGGGACGCAGGCGTGCGTCGCGCAAGGCGCGCTCCAGCGGCATGCGCATGCGTTGCAGCAAGGGTTCGGCCAATTGCAGGAAGCGATCCTGATCGATGCGCCAATGGATGTCGTGCTTACCGACCTGGCATTCCACGCTGGTTTCCGCTTGCTGGCTCAAGGCACGCTTGGCCAGCTCGAGGCGGCGCCGCAACAGGCCGCGTTCCACCGCCGAGAAATCATCCGCAGCCAGCTTCAGGTCGGCGAGGCAGGCACTCTGCAGGGTGTCGAGAAAATCCTCGCCGCCGAGATAATTGTCACCGGCGCTGGCATGCACCTCGACCACGCCTTCGAACATTTCCAGCACCGATACGTCGAAGGTACCGCCGCCCAGGTCGAAGATCAGGAAGCGGCTGCCTTCCTTGCGCTCCTGCAGCCCGTAGGCGAGGGCGGCGGCGGTGGGTTCGTTGATCAACCGCTCGACCTTGATGCCGGCCAATTCGCCGGCGGCGCGTGTGGCCTTGCGCTGCGCGTCGGAAAAATAGGCCGGCACGCTGACCACGGCTTCCACGATTTTCTCGCCCAACGCGGCTTCGGCATCGGCCAGCAGCGAGCGCAGCACCAATGCCGATAATTCCTCGGGACGGAAGCTGCGCTTGCCCAACTGCACTTCGCGCGCGGTGCCCATCCAGCGTTTGAACGCGGCAACGCTGGCGTTCGGATGGCTGATCAGGCGGTCGCGCGCGGCGGCGCCGACCAGCATGTGCCCTTCATCGTCCACGCTGATGACGGAAGGTGTGAGGTAATCGCCCAGCGCATTGCGGAAAAGCTGCGGCCCTTCCTCGCCGTAGTGGCCGATCAGCGAATGCGTGGTGCCCAGATCGATGCCGACGATCATGCTTTCTTGCCCCTGTACTTCCATGCTGAAAACTTGCCGACATGCCCCCTCTCCCCTCCGGGGAGAGGGCTGGGGTGAGGGGTCAATCTTGCCAGATATGTGTTTCATGCGAGAAAGACCAAAAACGCTCGGCACGTCCAGGTGGTCCCGCAAGCCTTGTCCCCTCACCCCAACCCTCTCCCCGAAGGGGAGAGGGAGAAGAAGGTCTACATGCGGAACACGCCATAGCGCTGCGGTTCGATCGGCGCATTCAACGAAGCGGAAATCGCCAGCCCCAGCACGCGGCGCGTATCGGCCGGGTCGATGATGCCATCGTCCCACAGCCGCGCGGTAGCGTAATACGGATGGCCCTGGCGTTCGTACTGGTCGCGGATCGGCGCCTTGAAGGCTTCCTCGTCCGCGCTGCTCCAGCTTTGGCCGGCCGCTTCCATGCCGTCGCGCTTGACCGTGGCCAGCACGCTGGCGGCCTGCTCGCCGCCCATCACGCTGATGCGCGCGTTCGGCCACATCCACAGGAAACGTGCGCCATAGGCGCGGCCGCACATGGCGTAGTTGCCGGCGCCGAAACTGCCGCCGATCACCACGGTGAACTTGGGCACGTGCGAGCAGGCCACCGCGGTGACCATCTTGGCGCCGTCCTTGGCGATGCCGGCGTTCTCGTATTTCTTGCCGACCATGAAGCCGGTGATGTTCTGCAGGAACACCAGCGGCACGTTGCGCTGGTTGCACAGTTCGATGAAATGCGCGCCCTTGAGCGCGGATTCGGAAAACAGGATGCCGTTGTTGGCGACGATGCCCACCGGATAGCCATGGATATGCGCAAAACCGCACACCAGCGTCTTGCCGTAGCGCGCCTTGAATTCGTGGAATTCGGAGCCGTCGACGATGCGCGCGATCACTTCGCGGATGTCGAACGGGCGGCGCGTGTCCTGCGGAATCACGCCGTACAGTTCCTCCGCGGCATAGCGTGGTTCCAGGCTGGGGCGCACGGCCAGGGGCATGGCTTTGCTGCGGTTGAGGCTGGCCACGATATCGCGCGCGATCGACAGCGCATGCGTGTCGTTCTCGGCGAAATGGTCGGCCACGCCGGAGGTGGAGGTGTGCACGTCCGCGCCGCCCAGCGCCTCGGCATCCACGACTTCGCCGGTGGCCGCCTTCACCAGTGGCGGGCCGCCGAGGAAGATCGTGCCTTGCTCGCGCACGATGATGGTCTCGTCGCTCATCGCCGGCACGTAGGCGCCGCCGGCGGTGCACGAGCCCATCACCACCGCGATCTGCGGAATCCCCAAACCGGACATGCGCGCCTGGTTGTAGAAGATGCGTCCGAAATGTTCCTTGTCGGGGAACACTTCGTCCTGCATGGGCAGGAAGGCGCCGCCGGAATCGACCAGGTAGATGCACGGCAGGCGATTCTCCAGCGCGACCTCTTGTGCGCGCAGGTGCTTCTTCACCGTCATCGGGAAATAGGTGCCGCCCTTGACGGTGGCGTCGTTGGCCACGACCACCACCTCGATGCCATGCACGCGGCCGATGCCGGTGATGATGCCGGCGGCCGGCGCCGCGTCGTCGTACATGCCGTGCGCGGCGAGCGGCGAGAGTTCCAGGAAGGGCGAGCCGGGATCGAGCAGGGCGCGGATGCGTTCGCGCGGCAGCAGCTTGCCGCGCGCCGTGTGCTTGTCGCGCGCCTTGGCGCCGCCGCCTTCGGCACTGCGCGCAAGCTGGCGATGAAGGTCATCCACCAGGCTGCGCAGCAGGGTGCTGCTGGCCTGGAAGTCGGAAGAACGGGGATCGATCTGCGAAGTAAGGACGCTCATGGGGTCGTGCGAAGATCGCCGGGGCAAACCACGGATGATAACGGGGCGTGCCGTTCTTCCGCATGTTGCACGCGACCATAAAAAACCGGCCGCCAGATGGCGGCCGGTTTCATGCAACCAGAACGAAGAAGGATTAGTGATCCTTCGAAGCGTCCTTGGAGGCGTCCTTCGCAGCGGTAGCGGCCGACTTGGCAGCGTCGGCAGCCTTGCTGGCAGCCTCCGAAGCGTTGGCGGCGGCGCTCTTCATCGCATCGGCAGCAGCCGGAGCGGTGGAGGCCGGAGCGGCAGCGGCGGTGGAAGCCGGAGCAGCAGCCGGAGCAGCAGCGGTGGAAGCCGGAGCAGCCGCCGGAGCAGCAGCGGTGGAAGCAGCGGCAGCCTTCTGAGCCTGGTCGGCAGCTTGGGTCGCTGCCTGCTGGGCCTGATCAGCCGACTTCTGTGCGTCCTGCGCGCCTTCCTGTGCGCCGTTGCTGCAAGCCGCCAGCAGCGCGACGAGCGCAGAGGCGAGAAGGGTACGCGTGAACTTCATGGTGGATCTCCTTAGCCGTGGAATGCCAATTGGCGGATTATTAATAGCGCTTTCACGTTTACGGCGCTACCGGTTTCTACAAACAACTTTTATGCCGCATTAAACCGGACTGGGGTAGGTACCCCAGCCGGGCAGCATAAGCAAACGCGCCCTGCTTAGTCCAAACGTTCCACGGCGATGGCGGTCGCCTCGCCGCCACCGATGCACAGCGCGGCAACGCCGCGACGCAGGCCGCGGGTTTTCAGGGCGTTGAGCAAGGTCACCACGATGCGCGCGCCGCTGGCACCGATCGGATGGCCAAGCGCGCAGGCGCCGCCGTTGACGTTGAGCTTGTCGTGCGCAATGCCCAGCTCGCGCATCGGCGCCATCGCCACCACCGCGAAGGCCTCGTTGACTTCGAACAGGTCGACCTCGCCCGCCTTCCAGCCGGCCTTGTCGAGCACCTTGGTGATCGCCCCGACCGGCGCGGTGGTGAACCACTCCGGTTCCTGCGAGTGGGTGGCGTGGGCAACGATGCGCGCCAGCGGCTTCACGCCGCGCGCCTTGGCATCATCGGCTGACAACAGGATCAGGGCTGCCGCACCGTCGGAGATGCTGGAGGAGGTGGCGGCGGTGATGGTGCCGTTTTCCTTGCGGAAGGCCGGCTTGAGCGCGGGCACCTTGTTGATGTCGGAGCGGCCGGGCTGCTCGTCGGTATCGACCTGCACGTCGCCCTTCTTGCCGGCCACGGTCACCGGCACGATCTCGTCGGCAAAAGCGCCCGAAGCCTGCGCCGCCTGGGAGCGCTTGACCGATTCGATCGCGAACGCATCCTGTTCTTCGCGGCTGAAGTGGTACTTGTCGGCGCACAGTTCGCCGAACACGCCCATCGCCTTGCCGTCGTACGGATTGGTCAGGCCGTCCCATGCCATGTGGTCGACCAGCTTGCCGTCGCCATAGCGGATGCCGCCGCGGGCGTTGACCATATGCGGCGCATTGGTCATCGACTCCATGCCGCCGGCCACCACCACGCCGGCCGAACCGGCCTTGATCAGGTCATGGCCCAGCATGATCGCCTTCATGCCCGAACCGCATACCTTGTTGACGGTGGTGCAGCCGGTGGCGGGCGGCAGCCCGGCGCCGAGGGCCGCCTGGCGGGCAGGCGCCTGGCCGAGGTTGGCCGGCAGCACGCAGCCCATGATCACTTCGCTCACATCCTTGGCGGCGATGCCCGATTGCTCCAGCGCCGCTCGGATCGCGGTGGCGCCGAGGGTGGGGCTGGGTACGCCGGTGAACTGGCCGAGGAAGGAGCCGATGGCAGTGCGCTTGGCACCGGCAATGACAATGCTGACGTCCGACATGGGGATCTCCGGGGGAGCTTTGGGCGCGTCGCGCCAGGGAAGGAATTTGCGAATTATCGCAGTCCCCGATGCTTTGCAGCAAATGTGTTTTTTTTCGTGAAACGCCGTGCATTCGCCCCACTCGCAATCTTACAAATCAAACGAATAAGCTATGCGGGAATGCCGCATTGGGGAGTAGTGGCACGCCAATGCGTTCTGGGGACGTAGATCGATCACTGGGTGAGGAAATATGACAATGGAAATGCAGGCCGGGCGCCGCCGCGAACTCGCGCTCTTGATTTGTCTGGCTTTGAGCCTGGGTGGCTGCGGTGGGGGAGGGAGCAACAGCGCGGTAAAGGCGTCGTTGCCGCCTGGACCGTCGCAAACGCTTCCACCTTCGCCCACACCGACTCCAACGCCTTCACCCGCGACACCGTCGCCCAGCACGCCAGTGCCGACGCCGCCGATCGATGCCCAGCTATCGCTGACCAATACCTATGCGGCGCAGAAGCAGGGCTATATCGGCACCGGCGTAACGATCGGTGTGGTGGACAGCGGCATCATGAGTTCCAATCCGGCCGTTGCCGGGCGCGTGTCGCAAGAGTTGATCTACGTCGATCCGAGCACCAACAATACCAAGGTGGACGATGTCGTCGGGCACGGCACGTGGGTATCACAGGTGGCAGCCGGAACATCGTTCGCACAATTTCCCGGCGGAATCGCGCCGGGAGCCACGCTCGTTTCCGCGCGCATCATCGACGACAAGGCGCCGGACGATAACGGCAGCACCCCGCCTTCAACGGTGACGGCCAACGACGCGACATTCTTTGGACAGGTCAATTCGGATCTGATCAACGCCGGCGTAAAAGTGATGAACAATTCCTGGGGTGGAATTACCTGGGATACCACGAATACCTCGCTCAATGCCGCGTTCGATGCGGCGTACACGCCGTTCGTCGTCAATCACGGTGGCTTGGTGGTGTTTGCGGCGGGCAATGATTCGCAAGCCAACCCGAGCACAATTGCCACGCTGCCTACGGTTGCGAAAGATTCCAGTCTTGAGAAAGGTTGGCTGGTTGCGGTGGCGTTGAATAGCAATAGCCCGACTCAGCTTGAGAGCTATTCGAACAAGTGCGGCATTGCGATGAATTATTGCCTGGCCGCGCCGGGTGACGTGATCGTGCTGGACAAGAACACCACGTCCAGTACTGCCAATCCCACTTACTACATCGTGGAAGGCACCTCGTTCGCCGCTCCCATCGTTTCCGGTGCGGCTGCGTTGGTATGGCAGGCGTATCCGTATTTCTCGAATGACCTGGTGCGTCAGACCTTGCTTGGCACAGCTACGCCATTGGGCGACAAGCAGCCGAACCCCACGTTTGGCTATGGCGCCTTGAACGTGGGAGCGGCGGTAAACGGACCGCAGCAGTTCAAATGGGGTGATGTCGAGGTCGGATTTACCGGCACATCTAACTGGAATAATCCGATTTCGGGCACAGGCGGTCTGATTCTGGATGGTCCCGGCACCCTCAACTTGACTCAGGCTTCCACCTACTCCGGCAACACCACGGTCAACGGTGGTGTCTTGAATGCGGTGTCACTGTCCAGCAGCAACGTCAACGTCAATGCCGGCGTTTTGAATGCCGGATCACTGGCGTCGAGCCAAATTCAAATTGGATCGGCGGGAACACTGGCGATTACAGGGAATGCAAACACCGTAACAGGCCCATTGATAAGCGGCAGCGTGACGAACCAAGGCACTCTGGTGGTGGGTACTACCAGCAACCTCACGGTTGGGGGCAACTATTCTCAGTCGGGTGGCAAGCTTGCCGTGTCGTTGGGTAGTGCCCTGCAAGTAGCGGGTACGGCCACCCTCAGCAATAGCGCTACGTTGTACGTTTACGGTGCAAATCAGGCCTATACGGCCCCATTCAGCGCTACCGTGTTGTCCGCGGCCAATGGGTTGACTGGACAATTCTCAAGCTTTTCCACGGCATCGACCGTCACGTTGAAGGCATCATTGGCGTATGACGCCAACGATGCGTACCTCAACGTAACGCAGATCAGCCTTACGCAGGCCGTAGGTGCTCCGTATTCTTCCGCTGCTTATGCAGGTGCTGTGCGCACGCAGAGCGCCTTCAATACGATCAATAGCGTGATGAGCGGCTCGAATGCGCAGCCCTTGCCGACCAGCTTCGTCGGCGGCGCGGCCAGCATCCAGCAATCACAGAGCACCGCCGAATTGCAGCGATCGCTGAACAGTCTCTCCGGCCAGATGTACGCCACCAGCGCCGCGATGACCTTCGAAGCGATCGACGCCGACACGCGCGCACTGTCCGATCGCTTCGATAGCTTGCTTGACAACCCGCAAGCCATGCAGCGCGAGAACAAGTTCCAGGGCTGGTCGCAGAACCTGGGCTACCAGGGCAGCTTCTCGCGCAGCGGTTACGACAGCCTTGCCTTCCAGCTCAACGGCAGCATGGTGGGCGGCGATCGCATGCTCGGCAATGGCGCTGTGCTGGGTTACGCCATCAGCCATAGCCAGGGGCTTGGCAATCTGCAGCAGAGCGCCGACCAGGGTTTCAGCCGTGCGTTGGAAGGCATGGTTTACGGCGGTATCGTGCACGGCAACTGGTACACGATGGGACGCTTCGGCGTAGGCAGCGATTGGCAGAACACGCGCCGCGAACTGCTGCTGGGCAGCCAGTACGCCGGAGTGGGAAGCTTCAGCAATGGCCGCTATCAGGTGGCCTATAGCGAAAGCGGTTACCGCTTCAACGCAGGCAAATGGAAGTTCACGCCGTATGCCGATCTGGAATACGCCAACGTCGAACGCGATGGTTTCAATGAACTGGGCGGTGCCGGTTTTGGCTTGAATTCCAGTTCGCAGAACGTGCAGCGCTGGCAGGCCGGCATCGGTATGCGCGGTTCGCGTCAATGGCAGATGCCGGATGGCAGCAGCCTCAGTCTGCAGGCGCGCTTCCAGTGGCAGGATGCCTTTTCCATGCACGGCGTTATACCAACGGCCAGCTTCGCGGCCTTGCAGCAGTTCATGCCGATCAACGGCATCGGTTTGTCGCGTTACGGCAGCATTGCCGGCGTGTCGCTGAACTGGCGTTTCTCCGCGCGCTCGCAATTGTCGGTCGGCGCGGATCAATACAACGCGCAGCGCGCGCACGCGACGATGGGCAGCCTCAATTACAGCTTGCGGTTCTAGTGCGTGCCCTGCATCCCTTTCTCTTCTTGGAGAAGGGGATGCGGGCGCGCATCGCAGGTTGGGTTAGCGCAGCGTAACCCAACGTTGCCATCTTCAGGCATCCGGCAAAATTAGGTATGTCGATGTTGGGTTACGCTGCGCTAACCCAACCTACCGAACATTTTCGCTGGAGTGCTGTCACTCGCGCCCGTGGAACAACTCGCGGCCGATCAGCATGCGGCGGATTTCATTCGTGCCCGCGCCGATCTCATACAACTTCGCATCGCGCAGCAAACGGCCGGTGGGGTATTCGTTGATATAACCGTTGCCGCCGAGTGTCTGGATCGCTTCCAGCGCGACCTTCACGGCGTTCTCCGAGGCATTGAGCAAGCAGGCCGCCGGATCGATGCGTGACTTCACGCCGGCGTCGAATTCCTGCGCCACCATATAGGCAAAGCCACGGGAGCTTTGCAGCTTGGTATACATGTCGGCGATCTTCGCCTGCATCATGCCGAAGGTGCCGATCGGCGCATTGAATTGCTTGCGCTCGCGCACGTAGGGCAAGGCGACGTCCAGCGCGGCCTGCATCAGGCCGATCGGGCCGCCGGAGAGCACCAGGCGTTCGGTATCCAGGCCGCTCATCAGCACGCGCACGCCTTCGTTCACTTCGCCGACGATGTTCTCGGCGGGAATCTCGCAGTTGTCGAACACCAGTTCGCAAGTGTTGGAGCCGCGCATGCCGAGCTTGTCCAGCTTCTGCGCCGTGCTGAAACCTTTCATGCCCTTCTCGATGATGAAGGCGGTCATGCAGCGGCTGCCCGCGTTGCGCGGCGCCGTGCGCATGTAGACCAGCAGCACGTCCGCGTCGGGGCCGTTGGTGATCCACATTTTCGAACCGTTCGCCACCCATACGTCGCCCTGCTGCTCGGCGCGGCAGGTCATCGAACCGACCACGTCGGAACCCGCGCCGGGCTCACTCATCGCCAGGGCGCCGACGTATTCGCCGGTGCACAGCTTGGGAATGTATTTACGGCGCTGTGCTTCGTTGCCGTTGTGGAAAATGTTCTGCACGCAAAGATTGGAATGCGCGCCGTAGGAAAGCCCCACCGAACCGGATGCCCGGGAGATTTCCTCCATCGCCACCATGTGCGCCAGGAAACCCATGCCGCTGCCGCCGTATTCCTCCGGCACGGTGATGCCGAGCAAGCCCATATCGCCCATCTTGCGCCACAGGTCGTGCGGAAACAGATTGTCGTGGTCGATATGGTTGGCGCGCGGCGCGATCTCCTTTTCGGCGAAGGCAGAAACGCTTTCGCGCAGCAGGTCGATCTCTTCACCGAGCGGGAACGGGCGCATTGCACAACTCCAGGGAGGGGATTTGACCGGGAAATTGTAGCGCAGGGATGGAAATGGCCTCTGACGCGGCGCATCAGGGCGGGGATCGGCAGGTTGGGCTGAGGCGCAGCCCAACCTACGGGTGTGTTACTGCACCTTCGCCAGCTTGCCCTTCATGATCACGCCGGACATCAAGAAGCCGACGTGGCATTCGTACTTCTCAGGGTCGCTGTATTCATCGCCGTAGTCGCTGACGATATCGACCACGGCGTTGGCGCCGGCGGCCTTGGCCTCTGCCTGCAGCGAGATCAACGCCGATTGCAGCGCCCAGTCGCAGGTGGACTGATCCGCCTTGCCGAATGCATTGGTCTTGCGGTTGACGCTGACGTCGCTCTTGACCACTTCCACCTGGCCTTGCGGATCATTGCCGTGCAGATAGAACTTCACCGTGCCGTCCAGCTTGCCGGATTGGGTCGCTTCGGCCACGGCATTGGCGAACGGGTAGTGCTTGATCTGATCCTTGGCTGCCGCGATACCGGGTACGGCCAATGACCATGCGATCACTAAGAGTGCTCTTGCTTTCATACCCCTGTCTCCTTGTGGATGTTCGAACTTGCAAGCCGTCGTTTTTTTTCAACACAATCCGCCATTCACCGCGAGCACCTGCCGCGTGATGTAGCTCGCCTCGGCGCTCATCAGGAACTGCACCGCCGCGGCCACTTCGTCCGCGGTGCCGGCGCGCTGCATCGGTATCACCTTGAGAATTTCATCCAGCGGCACGTCTTCGCTGATCATGTCGGTATCGATCAGGCCCGGCGCCACGCAATTGACGGTGATCTTGCGCTTGGCCAATTCCACCGCCAGCGCCTTGGCCGCGCCGATCACGCCCGCCTTGGATGCGCTGTAGTTCACTTGCCCGCGGTTGCCGATCAAGCCCGAGACCGAAGTGATGCACACGATGCGCCCGGCCTGGCGGCGGCGAATCATCGGCATGATGATCGGATGCAGCACGTTGTAGAAACCATCCAGGTTGGTGCGCAATACCTGGTCCCAATCCTCGTCGCTCAGCGCGGGGAAGGCGCCGTCGCGCGTCAGCCCGGCATTGCAGACCACACCATAGTAGGCACCGTTTGCTTCAACGTCCGCTTCAAGTGCGGCCTTGCAGGCGACACGATCGGCTACGTCGAATTGCAGGATGCGCGCGTTACGCCCGAGCGCATGGATGGCCGAGGCGACTTGTTCGGCTTCTTCGCGCCGACTGCGGCAATGCAGGACGATGTCGTAGCCTGCCTGCGCAAGCCGCAATGCGATGGCACGCCCGATGCCGCGGCTGGAACCCGTAACCAGGACCGTATCAGCCATGCTGCGTCTCCTTAAGTGATTTGCTTGTAAAACGCATCGGCATCGCGCGGACTGTAGACATTCAAGCGCGCTTCGGCATGAATGCCGAGGCCTTCGATACGGCAATGGAAAACACCCATGCCTTGTTCGTCATGGAACTCGCGTTCGGCCTTCACGCGCAAGCAACTGTCGGCAGGAAACGCATCGACATTGCAAGCGTAGTGCCGCGTCCCGAGCAGAAATCCCAATCGCACTGGACGCTGTTCTGCACGCGCGCGGCAACCGGCCCAGGCGGCGATGGCTTGCGCCATCAACTCCACGCCCGCCCAGGAGGGCAGGCTGCCGTCGATGTCCACGAACATGTCGCCGGGTCGAACAGTGCGGGTGCAAACAATATGTTCGGCTTCGCACGCCTCGATACTGTCGAGCAGGATCATCTCGCCCGCATGTGGCACCACCTCTGCAATGGGCCATGTCATGCGGGATCTCCCAAAATCAGCGAGGCATTGTTTCCGCCGAAGGCAAAAGAATTGCTCATCAGATAGCGCCGTCCGCCCGCCGGCAGATGACTGCCGACATCGATCAGGTTCAAGTGGGGTAATCCCGGATCGGCCTGGTGATCCCAGATATGTGGAGGCAGGCGACGTTCCGCGCGTTGATCGGTCAGGCTCAGCCAGCAAAAGGCGGCCTCCAGCGCGCCTGCTGCGGCAAGCGTATGGCCGGTCAGCGATTTCGTGGACGAACACGGCACCGCACTGCCAAACATCGCCGCCACCGCCTGGCTTTCCATGCTGTCGTTGTGCTCGGTGGCGGTGCCGTGCAGGTTGATGTAGTCGATCTGCGCCGCGTCAAGCCCGGCATGCAGCAGCGCATCGTGCATCGCCTTGCGCGCGCCGGCGCCTTGCGGATCGGGCGAGGACATGTGATACGCGTCGGAACTCGCGCCACCGCCGAGCAGTTGCACGGGACCGGGTTCCCGCGTCATCAGAAACAACGCTGCCGCTTCACCGATATTGATGCCGCGGCGGTGTCTGGAAAACGGATCGCAACGCTGCAGGTCGACCGCTTCCAATGCATGGAAACCGTTGATCGCCAGGCGGCATAGCGTATCCACGCCACCGCACAGCACCACATCGCACAGGCCGATACGCAGCAGCCGTTGTGCGGTCATTAATGCGCGCGCGCCTGAGGTGCAGGCGGTGGAAATGCCATAGCAAGGGCCGGACAGGTTCAGCCATTCGGCGAGAAACTCGGCCGGCGCGCCGAGTTCCTGGTGCGCGTAGCGGTAATCGGCGGGCCATGCGCCATCGCGTCGATAGGCGCCAACGCCGCGCGTGGCTTCCTCGATGCCGGTGGTGCTGGTGCCGAGTACCACGCCGATACGCGCGTGTCCGTAGCGCGCGATGGCGGCGCGGATGTCGGGTTCGATTTCCAGCGCGGCGGCGAGCAGCAGGCGATTGTTGCGGTTGTCGCGGTGGCGCAAGGTGCCGGGTATCGGCGGCAGTTCCGCGCGCACGCTGCCCAGTGGCGGCTGGTGATTGGGAATCCAGCCTTGTTCAGGGCGGATGCCGTTGTCGTCGCCCGCGAACAGGGCTTCGGCTACCGTGGCTTTGCCAGCGCCGAGGTTGCAGAGGATGCCTAGGGCGTTGAGGTAGGTGTTCATGCGAAATGGCTGGAGACGAGCGCACCCTCTCCCCTCCGGGGAGAGGGTTGGGGTGAGGGGACATGGCTTGCCTGGAGACATGGCAGTGCATGGAACTTTGCTTCAGGCTCCCGTGCACTAGCAACGATCAGGCGAGGTTTGCCCCTCACCCCAGCCCTCTCCCCGGAGGGGAGAGGGAGTAGCGGTTCGCGTGAGTCGAACGGTCTCATATCCCCGGCTTCCTCGCCGCCACATTCACCAGCGTTTCCTCACGCTGCCCTGGCGGAGGCGGCGCCTTCAATCCCCACCGCTCGAGCAAGCCAAAATCCTTCGAGCGACTCCACCACAAATACGGAAACGACACATGCCGCGGCTCGAACTCGAAGCCCTGCCAGCGCAGCATTTCCAGATATTCCTCCGCACTCTTCTGCACCTCCATCGGATGCCGGAAGAACCAGCGGATCACCCAGGTGTCGATATACGCCTTGGTGGATTCAGCAAACAGCAACAGCCCTCCGGGTTTCAATACGCGCCAGAATTCGGCGAGCGCGCGTTCCTGTTCCACCAGGTGATGAAAGGTCTGGTGGCAGAACACGATGTCGATACTGCGGTCCGGCAAAGGTATCTGCGCGCAATCGGCGCTATGCAGTTCCACCGCCATGGCTTCGCGCTCGGCTTCGGCCTGGGCCAGCGAAAGGCTGTGCGGATCGGCGTCCAGGCCGAGCAGACGCGTGGGTTGGAATGCATCGCGTAGCAGACGGAACGATTTACCCTGGCCACAGCCCACATCCAGCAACGTACCGCCTTGCGGTAGTGGCTCGCCGATGAGTCGCTTCAAATCGTTGATCGCCACGCGCAGCACATGATGCTGCCAGGTGTATGTGCGCAGAAAATGGAAACCGATGCGGGTTTCTTCGACGTAGGTAGGGCTGGCGTAGTTCATAAGGACAGAGAAGAAAGTTGAGGGCCGCCGCGCAGCCGCTGCTCGACCGCATCGATAAAAATTTTCGGTGATTCGAGCAACATCTCGCCGCTGGCAAGGTTCACCGCTACCTGCACGCTGCTGGCGCGCGTAACGCGCTGTCCGGTCTCGGCATCGCGAATCAGGTAATGGATCAGCATACGGTTTTGCCATTCGACCAGGTCGGCGCGCACGATCAGGCGCTGGCCGAAACGCGCCGCCTGCACATAACGCAATTGCAGGTCGATCACCGGCCACGCATAACCGGACGCTTTCATCTGCTCATAGTTGTGGCCGATATCGTCAAGCAGCGCGCAACGCGCCACTTCCAGGTATTTCACATAGTGGCCGTGCCAGACGACGTGCATCGAATCGACGTCGAAGAACGGCACCAGGATCTCCACGTCTTTGTGCAGCACGCCGCTAGCGCGCATCGGTGGTCTCCTTGTGCATGGATGGATTGGCCGGCTGCCAATACGCGTAAAAGTTGAACCATTGCTGGGGCGCGATCAAGCATTGTTGCGCCAGATGATCGGCGTAGCGTTGCACCCACGCGCGAATGGTTTCATCGCGCTGGCCGCGCTGCCATTGCGCGCGATCCAGGAAGGCATCCAGGTAGATACGGTAACGGCCATCCACCTTCAAGCAGCACAGCAGGTTCACCGGACAACGCAGCAGGCCGGCCATCAGCCATGGCCCCTGCGGGAAAGCTGCCGCATGCCCCAGAAAATCCACCGACACGCGCCGGCCGTCGTTGAGCGGTACGCGGTCGCCGGCGATCGCCAGCCATTCGCCGCGTTCCAGGCGCTGCGACAGATCCATCATCATCGCCGTATCCAGCTCGGTCACCTGGATCAGCCGCATGCTGCGATCGCCCGCCTCACCCAGCAGGCGATTGAATTGCGCCACGTGCCGGTTGTGCACCAGGACGTTGAGCGGCACCTGTTCGCTCAGTTCCGCCATCGCGCGACACACATCCGGATTGCCCAGATGCGTCACCACCAGCATCTCGCCGCGGCCTCCATGCTGGCTGCGCAGCAGGCGGGCGCGCACGCCGGAGGGATCGATCAACTGCACCTGTTCGAAGCGCAGCCGGCCGCGCCACACGTCGAGCCGATCGAGCAGGTTGTCGGCAAAAGCGATGAATTGTCCGAACACGCTTTTCAGCGTAGGCCGCAACGCGTCATCGCCGCGCCACTCGGCCAGATAGGTTTGATACTGCCGGATATTGCGCCGCGCACTGCGCGCGGAGGCGAAGAAATACAGCACGATCAGATAAAGCACCGGCGCCAGCAGGCGACGCCCGAACACGCGCACGCTGAAGGCGGTCAGCCACATCAGCACGAAGCTGCCGCGCTCCTTGTGTGCGGACCAGTGGCGTTCCTGTACCAGTTGTTCGCTCATGCTTCGGCGCTCCATGCCAGCCGGCCGGAAGAACAGGCGATATCGTCGAGGCGATAAGCGAAGTGCACCTTATGGCGTGCGGCGTCGTAGCGCAGCGTCAAACTCACGCGATCGCCCGGGCGCAGCAGTCGCTGGAATTTCAATGCCTCCATCACCCGGCAGCGCGCGGGCGTGCCGAAGCGTTGCGCGGCGAAGTCCAGCGCCCACGCCACCTGCACCACACCGGGCAGCACCGGCGCCTGCGGGAAATGACCGGGAAAATAAGCCAGATCGGGTGGTATTTGCAGCAGCAGCGTCCACGTGCCGTCGTGCTCGCGTTCGCCGAGCAGTACCGGTTCGAGACGTGGCGTGTTCACGCGGTACCCCGCAAACGGCGGCGCAGCAGCCACTCGCCGGCGAACAACGCGCCCATGATGAAATACACCAGCAGGCCGTTGTAGAGCGTCCACCATGCCAGCGGTGCCCACAGCGTGAGCGCGGCCGACACGACGCCGTTGAATACGAAGAAACCCACCCACACCCAGGTTACCTTGCGCGTGTAGGGAATCGCGGCATCCGGCAGATCCGGCTCGCGCACGCGGGCGATACGCTCCACGATCGGCGGACCGAACTTCAGGCTGAGCCCGAACGCGCACAGCAGCAAGGCGCTGATCAGGGTGGGATACCAACTGAGCAAGGCCGCCTCGCCGCTGAAGGCGAGCAGCGCGCAATACACCAGCGCGGCGGTCAGCATCCAGCGTCCGCCCGGCTCCTTCAGCAGGCTGGGCGCGCGGATCAACCAGATCGCACCCAGCACCAGCGCGAACATCGGCGGCGGCACGCGATCCATGCCGAAATACACCACGAAGGGGTAGAGCACCCCTGTAACGGGTAAAAGGATGGAAGTCAGCTTGCGCATGCGCCCTGCTGTGCCTGCACGAACGCGGCGAGAGTGGCGACGGTGGTGAAATGCTGGCGCGCGTCTTTCGAATCGGAAGCAATGCGGATGTCGTAGCGCTTCTGCAAGGCCAGCGCCAGTTCCAGCGCGTCCACCGAATCCAGCCCCAGGCCTTCGCCGAACAGTGGCAGATCCGGCGGAATGTCCTCGACGGTGACATCCTCGAGATTCAAGGTATCGATGATCAATTGCGCAATGTCCTGTTGCAGGGCATTCATGGCGAAAGCTCCTTCATGAAAAGGGAATGCAGATACGCGTTCAGGCGTCGTGAGGCGATCGGCAGCGGCGCGTCGGCATTGAACGTATCCGGCGAAATATCCTGGCCCGCGCGCAGCGTGACGCGCACGCGCCGCTCCGGAATGCGATACCACGGCTCGGCCTTGGTCAGCGTGGTGGGCTCGACGGTGATGAACACCGGCGTGATCACGCGCGCGCCACGCAAGGCGATGGCCGCGGCGCCACGATGGAACACGGGCGTCTGGTTCGGCGTGGTACGCGTGCCTTCGGGAAAGACGATCAACGTCTGCCCCTCACGCAGGGCATCGGCGGCCTGCTCGAGCATCTCCGGGCTGCCGTTGTTGCTGATGTATTGCGCGCGGCACACCGGCCCGCGTGTGCAGGGATTGCGCCACAGGCTTTGCTTGACCACGCAATTGGCGTCGCGGATATGCGCGATCAGAAACACCACGTCGATCAGCGAGGGATGATTGGCGATGACCATTTGCCCAGGCCGGCCCAGGCGATCGGCGCCCTGGAACGCATATTCCAGCACGCCGCTGCGATACATGAATTGCACGTGCAGGTAGAACGCCTTGCTGATCGCCATGCGCGCGCGACGCCTGCGTGCGAGCGCATCGCCCGGCAACAGGCCGAGCAGCGGCAGCACGACCAGCCGCAGGCTCAAGCCGCCCAGTCCGAACAACAGGAAGCTGGCGCCGGTGGCCAGCAGCCGCCAGAGATAATTGCCGAAGCCGGATCGCGTTACGGGTTGCGCTGCCAGATCCATCGACGTGTCTTCCATGCATGTTCGAGCCTGCTTTCGCCGGTATGCAGGGCGCGCATGAAGTTCAAGGCATGCGGCCAAGCGCCTGCGGTGGATGCGCCGGCACGCGGTTCCAGCCGCAATTGCCAGCGTTCGCCAGCCGCTGCGTCATCCGCCGATTCGATGCTCCCCACTTTCAGCGCCACAGCATACGAAAACGGTACGTCGTCGATCCAGCCGTCGTAGGCGGCCGGCGGGCGTTCCTCCGCGATCACCACCAGCACGGCCTTGGCGCCATCGCCCAGCAGGGCCGCCGCCTCCACCATCGCATGCTCGAAGGTATCCGCTTCGCCGGCGATCGCCACCGACTCGCCATGCTGGCCGCGCAGGATCGACCACTGGCCGGCGATGGCGTTGTGCACCGACAAGCCGAACTGCGTCGGCGACAGCGGTTGCCCATCGGCCACTTCGCCAAGCAACGCGAACGTGCGCGGCGTTTCGCCGTGGCGGGAGGCGAACACGAACGGCAGTTGTTCGCCCTCAGCGCAGAGCGGCCAGGCGACGTGCATGGTCATGCGCGCCAGGCGGCTGAGGCGGCGGCGTTGCATGGCAGGGAGGAAATCGCAGCTGGGCTGTTCGTTGTGGTCGGGGACGCTGACGGGGTGATGAGCCCATGTGCGCCAGGCTTCATCCGTGTCGAGGCTGGGGGCCCAGGCATGCAGTTGGTGGATGCGGAAATCCATCAGGCCACCGATCCCCGTGGTCTTGCCCCACCGCCATTCCGGCGAAGGCTCACTACTGTCCGGGGAAAACGTCGATCGCTAAAGAAGAGACGGGGCCGCCCGCGAACGTGCGATACTCGCCCGCAAACCCACGCTGCCGATTCGTCATTCCAGCGAAAGCTGGAATCCAGTGTCTTTCGCACTCTGCAAGTCGCTGGATCCCGGCTTTCGCTGGGATGACGAACCTTTTCGCCGTTCCTGCAAGACGTGAAGAGGCTTTCGCCGGAATGACGGTGAGGGGTAATGGACATATTTGCAGGCATCAACCCAGCGCCTTGAAGATCAACGATGTATTGATCCCACCAAACGCAAAATTGTTGTTCATCACATACTCCGCCTTCAGCGCACGCCCCGCACCCACGATGTAGTCCAGCTCCGCGCACGCCGCATCCGGCTCGCTCAGATTCACCGTCGGCGCAAACCAGCCCTCGCGCATCATCTGCACCGCCCACCACGACTCCAGCGCACCGCACGCACCCAGCGTATGGCCCACGTAGCTTTTCATCGAGCTGACCGGCACGCGCTGGCCGAGCACCTGCGCCGTGGCATGGCTTTCGGCGATATCGCCGCGGTCGGTGGCGGTGCCGTGCGCGCTTACGTAGCCGATCGCACCGGGCGACAGCTGCGCATCTTGCAACGCAAGCTGCATCGCGGTGGCCATGGTTTCGCTGGTCGGCTGGGTGATATGGTTGCCGTCGGAATTGCAGCCGAAGCCGACGATTTCGGCATAGATGCGCGCGCCGCGTGCGCGGGCGTGTTCGTATTCCTCCAGCACCAGGGTGGCGGCGCCTTCGCCGACCACCAGGCCATCGCGCGTGCGATCGAAGGGGCGCGGTGTGAGCGCGGCTTCATCGTTGCGCGTGCTGGTGGCAAATAGCGTATCGAACACAGCGACACCGGGGCCGGACAACTCCTCCGCACCGCCGCACAGCATGAGTTTCTGCTTGCCTTGCTGGATGGTTTCGTAGCCGTAGCCGATCGCCTGGCTGCCGGAGGTGCATGCGCTCGACGTGGGCAAAATGCGTCCTTTCAAGCCGAAGAACACGCCGACGTTCACCGCCGTGGTGTGCGCCATCATCTGCACGTAGCTGGTGGCGGTCACGCCCTGCATGGAACCGGTTTCCAGCATGCGGCCCATCACGCGCACCGGCTCCACGCTGCCGCCGGACGAACCATACGCCACGCCCATGCGTCCGTCGCCGATGCTCGCATCAGCGAGCAAGCCGGCATCGCGCAAGGCGCGTTCGCTTGCCGCCACGGCCAGTTGCGCGACCCGGCCCATCGAACGCAGATGCTTGCGCGGCCAATCCGGTATCTGGAAATCGTCCACCGGGCAGCCGAGCCGGCTGTTCAAGGATTCAAAGAAATCCCACTCCGGCATCCGGCGCACCGCGTTGCGGCCTGCGCGCAGGCGCGGTTCGATGGTGGACCAGTCGTGTCCCAGCGGCGTGATGCCGCCCATGCCGGTGATGACGACGCGTTTCATCGGCGTGTGCTCCGTGCGGAAGAAAAATTCAAGGTGGTGCTGGCAGGGACCAGCAAGGCAGTAAAGCCGATGCCGAGCAATAGCGTAAGGCCGAAATCTTCCAGCGCCGGCATCGAACTCCACGCCAGCAGGCCGAACGACAGCAGCGCGGTGACTGCCGAAAGCAGCACGCTCGCATACACCGCGCCTGGGCGATGCATGACATGCGGCTCGCCTTCGCGCAGGAACACCGCGTAATTGGCGCCTACGCCGAGCACCAGCATCAACGCCATCCAATGGAACAGCGTAAGCGGATGATGCAGATAACCCAGCACCGCCAGCGTAAGCCCGATGCCCAGCACCGGCGGCGCCAGCACGCGCGGCACGTGGCGCCAGCCATAGCGCAGGCCGAACACCGGCACGATCAGCAGGATCGCTGCAAGCAGCCAGAGGCTGGCATAACGCCGATAGCGGCCGAACAGCTCCGACACGCCGGCCGCTTTGTCCACCAGCGTCACGCCGGGCAAGTCTTTTGCTGCCTGCCGCAATAGATCGCTCGACGCATCTCCCTGCGGCAGCACCAGCGACGCGGGGCCGTGCTGCGCGTTGTCGCCCATCCATAGATAGCGGAACGGTGTGGCGACCGCCGCGTTCAGCCAATCCTGCAAGCGCAGCGGCGCGCCGGGCCATGCCTGGATAAAGCGATCGATATCGGCATCCCGAAAACCGGCGCCGTGCAGCCACTGGCGCATGCGATCCGGTTGCGCGAACAGCGGTGCGATCAAGGCCTGATTGGCCTGCTGGCGTTGCAGCGAGGGCACCATGCCGGCCAGCCCAAGCCAACCTTGCAGCTCATCTTTATCAACCAATGCCTGCAGACGCAGCTCCAGCGCTTCTTCCCGCTGCAACACCTGCTCCGGGTTGTCGCCTTGCACCAAGTAGAACTGCGTGCCATTGCCGAGGCCGGTGATGTCGCGGATCTGCCTTTCCTGTGCGACAAGCGCGGCCGGCTGGGAAATCAGCAAGTGCACGTCATCGTCGTGATGCAATTGCCACCAGCCCGGGGCGGCCAGCAACAAGGCCAACACGGCCAGCGCTACGCCGCGCCACCCGGACAGCAGCGGCGCAATAATTTGTTGCAGCCACGATGCAACGCGCACAGCAGCACTCGACAAGGGTTTTGTCGGCCGCTGCAGTAACGCAGGCAGCAACAGGAACACGCTGAGGCAGGCCACGGCCATGCCCACCATGGCGAAGCATGCCATCTGGCGCAGCGCCGGAAACGGCACCAGTCCGAGCAACGCATAGCCGAGCAACGACGTGCCCAGCGCAAGCAGCAGGGCAGGGCGAACCTGCCGCAAACCGCGGTGCGGTTCCCACGCGTCGCCGGCATTGGCGCGCGCGGTGAGGTATTGGATCGAATAGTCCACCGCCTCGCCCAGCAAGGCGGCGCCGAACACCAGCGTCAGCAGATAGATCTGCCCGAACACCAGCACGCTTACCGTCGTCGCAGCCACGATGCCGATCGCGGTCGACAGAAACGCCAGCAGCAGCGGGCCGGGGGAACGGAAAACGATCAGCAGCAGCAAGGCGATGCCGAGCGTGGAAACCAGGCCCACGCGATGCACGTCGCGCTCGGCGCCGCTGCGCGCGGCAGCGGCGTAGAACAGCGCGCCGGTTCGTAGTACGCGCGTGCCGGGATGATCGTGTTCGATCGCGCGTTCGGCCTGGTCGAGTGCGTTCAACGCGCGGTGCTGCACGGCATCGTCGTAGGAGGAACCGTCGAGCGTGGCGGTGACCAGCACGTAGCTGCCGTCATCGCGATGCGCGGTCAGCAGGTTGTCCTCGGGCAGCAGCGGCGAGCGGCTCCACGGCTGCTGCGCCAGCCAGTGCTGCAGCCAGCCGAACGGATCGTCCTGCAGCCGCGCGCCGATGCCGGTGACGAATGGTTCGTTGACGCGCTGGGCCAGCGCCTGCTGCGGGTTGTAGCCCGGTTGCGCGAGCGCCTGGCGATCGGCCTGCGTCAGCAGCGTAAAGCGATGGGCGAGATATGGCGTCACAAACTGCTGCAGATCGAACGGCGGCAACTCGGCGGTGACGGAGGCGAACACCTTGTCCTTGGCCAGCAGTTGCCCCAGCTCGCGCGCGGCCGCCTTGGCGTGATCGTCATCGGCATTCGCCACCAGCACAATCACGCGATCGCCATTGGTGTGCGCGAGCCGCTGCGCCGCCACCTCCGCCAGTGGATTGCGTTCCGTCGCCGGCAGCATGGCCAGCAGGTCGGTCTGGATCGCCGGGCGTCCACGCCCGAACAGCAGCCACGCGCCGAGCAAGGTAAGCAGCAGCGCCATCGCCGCAAACCCACCCGCGCGCAGCCACCGTCTTCGTTGCGTCATGGCAATCCGAGCGCGTGTTTTTCCAGCGCGCTCAGCGAGCCGGCATCGCGGGTGTCGCTCATCTGGATATCGGTTTGCGTGCCGTCCTGCATGTCGATGCGGATGCGCTGCAGATACTTGTCGCCGTCGAGCTCGATACCTTTCAGCACCTGCGCCACGCGCGATTGTTTCGGCGTGAAGCGCACGTTCCATTGCGCGGCGCTGCCATCGGCACGCACGTCGAACTGGCGCGTCACCTCATCGAGTTGACCGGTCAGCATGCCTTGCAGCATCTGCGAGACCTGGCTGACGCCGCGCTCGTTGCGCACCGGCTGCAGGCGGCCGTCGGCATCGATGCGCAGGGTACGCGTGCCGGTCAGGGCGAGCGTTTGCTGATACGGCTGTTGCACTTGCCAGAGCATGCCGTGACCGGTCACGAACAGCAGTTGGCCGCTGCTGGTTTGCGGCTGGGTAAGGGCGGGGCTTTGGCGTTGCTGGGTGAAGTTGGCGCGGATGGCGGTGTGTTGGCTTAGCTGATTCAAGATGGAATGCAGCAGGTCCGGTGCGGCGGCTTGCGCATGCGCACCGGTGCACACGAACAGCAACATGAAAAGGTGCATGAAAAATCGGCGCGCCGACAACCAGCCCCCTCTCCCCTCCGGGGAGAGGGTTGGGGTGAGGGGACGCACTTGCCAATGGCTTTGACCGGAGCGCGCTTCTATTGGATTGCGGGGCAAGCCTGGCCCCCTCACCCCAGCCCTCTCCCCATAGGGGAGAGGGAGTGGCCGCGCGTCAAGGCGAATTAGATCGCGCATGCAGCACTCCTCTTGCGTTTGCGCCACAACAACCCCGGCGCCCGCGGCAGCATCCCCAGCAACAACCGGGTATGCATCGCCGAAATCCGCAGGTTGTCATGCAGCATATGGAAATGGGACAGCCCGTTTTCCGGGTAAGTCACCCGGGTCGGCAGATTGCGTACCGGCACGCCGCGCCAGATCAGGCGTACCGCCGCCTCGGTGTCGAAATCCATGCGCGCGGGCAGGGGCGCGCGATCGATTTCGGCACAGGTCGCTTCCAGCGGGTACAGACGGTAGCCGCACATCGAATCACGCAGCATGAACGAGAGCGTTTCCAGCCACACGCACACATGCGTGACATAGCGCCCATACAGCCGCGCACGCGGTACGCTGTCGTCATAGATCGGCTGGCCGCATACCAGGGCATCCGGACAGGCTCGGCCTTCGGCAAGAAAACGCGGCACGTCGGCCACGTCGTGCTGGCCGTCCGCATCGATCTGCAGGGCATGCGTATAGCCGGCATTGCGCGCGGCCATCATGCCGGCGGTGATCGCGCGGCCTTTGCCGCTGTTCTGCGCCAGGCGCAGTAACTGCACGCCCGGCGCCACCAGGTCATCGAGCACGGCGCGGGTGGCCTCGTCGCTGCCGTCGTCCACGATCACCACCGGCAAGCCATGCGCGCGCAAGGCCTGCACCGTGCCAGCGATGGTGTGCTTGTGGTTATAGATGGGAATCAGCGCGCAGGGGTGGAAAGCTTCCGGCGCGCCCGGCGCATGCGGCATGGGGCGCTCCGCGGGCGTCAGTGCGTGAGCAGCATGCGCACGGTGGCGACCACGTCGCCCACGGTACGCACGTTCTTGAAATCCTCGGGCTTGATGCGCATGCCGGTCATGTCCTGCACCTGGATGGCGAGGTCGACGGCATCGATGCTGTCCAGTTCCAGGTCGGTGAACAGGTGGCTGTCGGGGGTGACCCGGGCAGGATCGATTTCGAAGGTCTCATGCAGCACATCCTTGAGCCTGTAAAGGATGTCCTCGTCGCTGATCCCGGTTTGCAACATTGCGTTCATACACACCAGCCTGTTCTGCAGCCCTGCATAGCTTGCTCAGGTTCTTATCGGCAGGCGCCCAACGCGCTGCAGCCGGAGAATTCCGGACCTGAAGAAAGCACACCGATTGTTCCTAACCCGCGGAACGGGTTCCCCTTTTTCCTGCGCCGAAAAAGTCTAGCAGAACTGCCGCGGGCGGGTGTTTGGGGATAAGCGCGTAGGTTGGGGTGCAAACCCCAACATCGCCATGCCCATACCTCCCGGACGTTGGGGTACGGAGACAAAAGAAAACGCCGGCCCGAAGGACCGGCGTTTCCGATACCCAAAAAGCGACTATTACTGCCCGCGCATGCGGCCGGCAAAGCGCGGCGCGCCGTTGCCCATGTGCGGCAGCTTGATCTTGCCGATGGACTCGATGCGTTCCTCGGCCAGGCGGTCGGCGGCCTTGTAGGTGGGCACGTTTTCGGTCTTGCTGATCTCGAAGATGCGGCCCAGGTTGTAATAGATGGTGCGCATCATGCGCATGGCGCGCTCGCGGTTGTAGCCGTCGATTTCCAGCGACACGTTCATTACGCCGCCGGCGTTCACAGCGTAGTCCGGCGCGTACAGCACGCCGCGGCGTTGCAGTTCGTCGCCGATCGCGTCGTTGGCCAGCTGGTTGTTGGCCGCGCCGCAGATGATCTTGGCCTTGATGCGGTCGATGGTCTGCTCGTTCACCGTGCCGCCCAGCGCGCAGGGCGAGTACACGTCGGCGTCCACGTCGTAGATTTCGTCCAGGCCCACCGCTTCGCAGCCCAGCTCGTCCACGCAGCGCTGCACGGCATCCTTGTTGATGTCGGTGACGAATACCTTGGCGCCCTGTTCGCGCAGCAGCTTGATGAACTCGCTGCCCACGTGGCCGGCGCCCTGCACGGCGTAGCTGTACTTGCCCACGTCTTCGTTGCCGTGCTTGAAGTTGAGCGCGGCCATCAGGCCCTGCAGCGTGCCGTAGGCGGTGAACGGCGAGGGATCGCCCGAACCGCCGTGAACCTGGTGCACGCCGGTCACGTATTCGGTTTCGCGGAACACGTATTCCATGTCGTTCACGTCGATGCCCACGTCCTCGGCCGTGATGTAGCGGCCGTTGAGCGAGTTGACGAAACGGCCGAAGGCGCGGAACAGCGCTTCGGATTTGTCTTTCGAGGGATCGCCGATGATCACCGCCTTGCCGCCGCCCAGGTTCAGGCCGGCCACGGCGTTCTTGTAGGTCATGCCGCGCGACAGGCGCAGCACGTCGTTCACCGCATCTTGCTCGGACTTGTAGGGCCACATGCGCAGGCCGCCCAGTGCCGGGCCCAGCACCGTGTTATGGATCGCAATGATGGCTTTCAGGCCGGCGTCTTTGTTGTGGCAGAAGACGACTTCTTCGTGGCCTGTTTTAGCGATGGTTTCGAAAATCATTGGAACTTGGACTCCACGTATGACGGTGCTGGGGAAGGCACTGAGGTGTGAAAGCGATGGCCCCGCCAAGGACCTGACGCCTGAAACTCAAAACCCCAGCAAGATGCTGGGGTGGGAGAGTTATCTCGCTAAGTTTAGTACGGTCCATGTAGACAGCGCCTTTCGCATCGCAGCAATCCATACAACAGAAGCGCCCCGCATGTGCGGGGCGTTTCGTATATATGAAGACGCTGTTTATCCTTGAACCCAGACACCCACATGGAAATGCCAGCCATCCGGACGCTGCTCCCAATGCGGATGCACGTAGTGATAGCCCGGATGCACCGGTTCCCAGTGACCGCGCACGGCCACATAGCGCGCGCCATCCCAATGCCAGTGGCCGCGCGCCCACACATAACCCGGACGCGGCGGCGGCGGTACTTCGATCACCTCCACCGGCGGCGGCTGCGGAGCGACGATCTCCACGACTTGCGGCGGCGGTGGCGGCGCAGGCTGTTGCACATACACCACGCGATGCGGGCGCGGTTGTTCCACCACACAACCGGTCATCACCGCCGCGACGCCAGCAAGAGCGAGCAAGGATGCAAAACGCAATGACATGAAAAGTCCCCAGAGATAGTGGATCGAAGGCTGTCGATCCGGTCAGTGCAACATGCGAAGTTACATGGCGTCCTGCCGCTGCGAACTGCGCGCCATCGTGGAATGGCGCGCAGGTGTACGTTGCGCGTTCAACGGCTCCAATAGCCGTCACGCCAATACCAGTTCGGCCCGCGGCGCACCCACACGCCCGGATACCAGCGATAGCCGGCGCGTGCGCGAACCCATGTGCCAGGCACCCATACATAGCGATGCGCACGCGGTTCCCAGCGCCAATAGCCCTGCGACCAGACGAAGCCGCGACGCGCCGGCGGCATGCGCTCATAGCGTGGCGCGGGCGGCGCCACATTGATGCCGACACCCACACTTACTTGCGCCGTCGCCGGCGGCGTATAGCTCACGCCGGCCAGCGCCAGGCCGATGCCGGCAACCAGGGCCAGTTTGCGGGTCATGCTGATCATGCGGTCTCTCCTTGGAAAGCGGCCCGCGATGGGCGGCTTACGGTGCGACAAACGCGAGCCCTTGCGGTGATGTTGACGTAATGCCGGCGAGCGGTTCAGGTGGCAGCAGAATTACTTGCGGTGGACCGTAGGTTGGGGTGCAAACCCCAACGTCGCCATGTCCATGTGGCCCGGATGTTGGGGTTGCACCCAACCTATAGAAATAAAACGAACGGTCGTGCTATTTTCCCGTCATGAACGCAGCTACCACCCCCGGCAAAGGCGCCGCCACCCGCGAGCTGATCCTCGAACACGCCTACGAACTGGCCCGCCAGGACGGCCTTGAAGGGTTGTCCATCGGCGCCCTGGCGCTCGGGGTGGGCATGTCCAAAAGCGGCGTATTCGCCCATTTCGGTTCCCGCGAAGACCTGCAACTGGCGTTGCTGGACGCCACCGGCAAACGTTTCTTCGATTTCGTGATGGCCCCGGCGATCAAGCAGCCGCGCGGACTGAAGCGTGTGCGCACCCTGGTCGAGCGCTGGTTCGAGTGGGCGCGCATCCACCAGAGCGGCTGCGTGCTGGTCAGCGCGGTGGCCGAATACGACGGGCGCGACGACAGCCCGTTGCGCACGCGCGTCAAGCAGCAGCAATCGAGCTGGCGCGGCGAAATGGCGCGCGCGATTCGCCTGGCGATGGAAGTGGGCGACCTGCGCGCCGATGTCGATCCGGATCTGCTCGCCTTCGAAATCTACGCCTTGATGCTCGGCCTGCATCACGACGCCGGCTTGTTCGGTTTCGAACAAGCCAGCCGTCATGCGCATGCGGCCATCGATCGCCTGTTTGCCGGTTATCAGCCCTGAACCCCCAGGAGCACGCCATGACACGCCAGACTGCAAAGCCACGCCGCCGTTCCTCACGCTCCGGTTTCAAGCTCGGCGCCGTACGCATCGGCTTTGCCGTCGGCGGCAGGCTGGCGCCGCGGCGCACGGTCGATCGCGCGGCACGCTTGTTTGCCACGCCGTTCGCCAGCAGCCGCAGCCGCGCACGCGCCGCGCAGCCGGACGACGCCATGCAACGCGGCGAACTCATCGTCAACAACGAATCCATCGCCACCTATGTATGGGGCGATCCTGCCACGCAGCCCTATGCGCTGCTGGTGCACGGCTGGTCCAGCTTCGGCCTGCGTTTTCTGCCATGGGTGGCGAAGTTGCGCGCGCTGGGCTTTGCCGTGGTGAGCTTCGATCAACCCGGTCATGGCGCCAGCACCGGCAGCCTGTGCACCTTGCTCGATTTCATTGCCACCGTGCGCGCGGTAGGCAAGCAGTTCGGCAATGCTGCACTGGCGGTAGGCCATTCCATGGGTGGCGCGGCAGTCGCGTTGGCGCAGGACGAAAGCTGGCATGCGCAACGCCTGGTGTTGATTGCGCCGGCCGCCGATATCGAGGCCGCAGCCAATCGCTTCATCCGCTTCGTACGCCTGGGCGATCACCTGCGCGAACCGTTTCTTTCCTGGTTCGCACGCCGTACCGGCGTGCATGCGCGCGATCTGCAAGTGCATCAGCACGTGCCGTCACTCGGCCAGCCCGGCTTGATCGTGCACGACCTGGATGATCACGAAGTGCCATGGGAAGAGGGCGAACGCTATGCGCGCTTCTGGCCCGCTGCGCGCCTGCTGACCACGCAAGGCCTGGGGCATCACCGCATTCTGGATGCGGTGGAAGTGATCGATGCGACGCTGGCGTTTGCGCGAGGTGAAAGCGTGGGCGATCGCGTGGTGGCGTCGCCGAATTTGCCGTTTGGCCTTGCGTAGGTTGGGGTGCAAACCCAACATTCGCCATGCATACAGATTGCGATGTTGGGGTTTGCACCCCAACCTACGCCTGCTTGTAACGCTCCAAATCCAACACCCCTTCGGATTTCGCCACCACCACTGCCGTCACCGAATCGCCCGTTACATTCGCCGACGTGCAACACATATCCAACAAACGATCCACCGCCGCAATCACCGCGATCACCTCCAGCGGCAGGCCCACCGACGACAGCACCAGGCCCATCACCACCAGCGCCGCGCCAGGAATACCAGCGGCGCCGATCGAAGCCAGCGTGGTGGTCAGCATCACCGTCAGCAACTGCGTAAACGAAAGCTCGATGCCATACGCATTGCTGGCGAAGATCGTCACCGTGCCCAGATAACACGCCAGCCCCGCCATGTTCACCGTGGAGCCCAGCGGCAGCACAAAGCTCGATACGCGTGGATCCACGCCCAGGCGATCCTGCGTGTTCTCCAGGTTCAACGGCAAGGTCGCCGCACTGCTCGCCGAGGAATACGCAAACAATTGCACCGGTATCATCTTGCGCAAGAACGGCAGCGGGTTGATCCGCCATAGCATCAGCATCACGCCGCAGATCACGATCATGAAGAACAGCATCACCGCGTAATTCACCGCCACCAGCGAACCGAGGTGGCCCAGCACGGAAAAGCCGTGATCGGCGGTGACGTACGCCATCAGCCCGAACACGCCGATCGGCGCAAACTTCAGCACCATATGGATCAGCTTGAACACCACGCTGGACAGGCTGTTGAAGAAATTGCGCACCGGCGCCGCCGCCTCACCCGCGAAATTGATCGCCAGCGCAAAGAAAATCGCAAACACGATCGTCGGCAGCAATGCGCCTTCGGCAAACGCCTTGAACGGATTGGAAGGAATCGCGCTGATCAAGGCATCCTTGATGCTCGGCGGCGGCTCGGCCGGTGCGCTGCCGGTAGCAACGGTAAGGCCAAAGCCTGCGCCGACGTTGAACACCATCGCCGTGCCCATCGCCAGCACGGTCACGATCGCCATCGTCACGGCATAGATCGCGATCGACTTCCACGCAATGCGCCGCATCGCCGCCATGTCGGAAAGCGATGTGATGCCGCACACCAGCGACACGAACACCACCGGTATCACGCACATGCGGATCAGCGACATGAAAATGTCGCCCAGCGGCGCCAGCATCTTGGCCGGTTCGCCAACGAAGTGCCCGACCGCCAGGCCGAGAATCATCGCAATAAGAATCTGGTGCCACATCGCCAGTCGCGGAAAGCGGCGCGGAGCGGTTGCTTGGGCCACGGTCGATTGCATAGCGAATTCCTCCTGAAAGCTGCATCCAGTAACGCCGTCTCGCGAAGGCTTTGTAGCAAATCTCAACGCAATTTGTATCACCCGCCGTTTGCGGACACACCCGTAGGTTGGGGGTGCAAACCCCAACACCGCGATGTTCAATATCCCGCTCCACCCGTTTAACAGCCAAGGCCATTAGAATAGTTGCACTTGGAACATACCGTTCTCGGAGTCCCCATGAGTTCCCCCGCCAAGCACGTTCCTGCCACCGCCGCGCAGGCCGAAACCAGCCCGCTGCGCTTCGTTACCGCCGCCAGCCTGTTCGATGGCCACGATGCCGCCATCAATATCATGCGCCGCATCATTCAATCGCAAGGCGCGGAAGTGATTCACCTGGGCCATAACCGCTCGGTGGAAGACGTGGTTCGTGCTGCATTGCAGGAAGATGCCGACGCCATCGCGTTGTCGTCCTACCAGGGCGGTCACGTCGAGTACTTCAAGTACATGGTGGACATGCTCAAGGAGCGCGGGGCGGCGCACATCCGCGTGTTCGGCGGCGGCGGCGGCACCATCACGCCGGAGGAAATCCGCGAGCTGCAGGCCTACGGCGTGGAGCGCATCTACCACCCCAACGACGGCATGAAGCTGGGCCTGGTGGAGATGATCGAAGACGTGATGAAGCGCGCCGGCAACGCCGCCGCCCAGCACGAACAAAAAGATGCCGTGGTGCCGCCCAAGATCGACATCAACGATGAGATCAGCATCGGCCACATGCTCTCCGCCATCGAAGAGGGCAAGTTGAGCGAACTGGAACTGGCACGCCTGCGCAAGGAATGGTCGCTGGCCGGCAGGCACACGCCTGTGCTCGGCATGACCGGCACCGGCGGTGCCGGTAAGTCTTCCGTAGTGGACGAACTCCTGCTGCGCTTCCTGCATGCCTTCCCGGAAATGCGCATCGCCGTGCTTGCGGTGGACCCCACGCGTCGCCGCAGCGGTGGCGCCCTGCTGGGTGATCGCATCCGCATGAATGCGCTGCGCAGCCATCGCGTCTACATGCGCTCCATGGCCACGCGCCGCCAGAACGCCGCCACCAACGAAGTGCTGCACGACTGCATCAATTTCCTCAAGAGCCAGCCCTATGATCTGGTGATCGTGGAAACCGCCGGCATCGGCCAGAGCGATTCGGAAATCGTCGACCTGGTCGACTTCCCCGTCTACGTGATGACCAGCGACTACGGCGCCGCCAGCCAGCTCGAAAAAATCGACATGCTCGATTTCGCCGAACTGGTGGTGCTCAACAAATTCGACAAGCGCGGCGCCGAAGATGCCCTGCGCGACGTGCGCAAACAGTGGAAGCGCAACCGCAACGCCTTCACCCTGAAAGACGACGATGTGCCGGTGTACCCCACCATCGCCAGCCAGTTCAACGATCCGGGCGTTACCTGGATGTTTACGAACTTGTGCCGGTTGTTGCGCGACAAGCTCCATCTTGAACCCTCCCCTTCCAGGGGAGGGCAGGATGGGGCTGCTCCCCACTCGCGTTGCGATTTCAACCCGACGCTGGATGTCACCCTCAAAGAACCGCGCGCCACCGTGCTGATCCCAGGCGCACGCGTGCGTTACCTCGCCGAAATCGCCGAGCAGGGCAGGGGCATCAACGCCGAGATCGAACGCGAAGCCGAATTCGCCAGCAAGGCGCAGCATTACTACGAATCGCTGAAAGAACTGGGCGATGCAAAATTGCCGCGCCCGCTGGAACGCTACGAACACGACGACCTCCACGCACCCTCAACCAACAACGTCGCCCCGGCGAACGCCGGGGCCCAGTCCAATACGCCGCGCGAAGCGCACGACATAAAAACAACGGCACTGGACCCCGCCGTGCGCCTGGGTGACGAAGTGGTGGATCGTTCGCTGCTACTCCTCCGCCAACGCTACAACGCCGCCCTGCGCGAGCTCAGCCACGAAGCCCTGCACCTCCTGCGCGACTGGCCCAAGCTCTACCAATCCGTCACCGACGACGTCAACGAATACAAAGTGCGCGACAAGGTGATCCGCGTAGACAACTACCGCGTATCCCTCAGCCACCAGAAAATCCCCAAAGTCTCCCCGCCCAAGACCAAAGACTGGGGCGACCAGTTGCGCTTCCTCATGCGCGAAAACCTGCCGGGCCACTACCCGTACACCGGCGGCGTATACCCCTATCGCCGCACCGGCGAAGACCCCACCCGCATGTTCGCCGGCGAAGGCACGCCCGAGCGCACCAACCGCCGCTTCCACTACCTGAGCCAGGGCGGCGCCGCCACGCGCCTGTCTACCGCGTTCGACTCCGTCACCCTGTACGGCGAAGATCCCGCGCCGCGCCCGGACATCTACGGCAAGATCGGCAACTCCGGCGTCAACATCGCCACGCTCGACGACATGAAGAAGCTGTACTCCGGCTTCGACTTGAGCGCGCCGACCAGTTCCGTCTCCATGACCATCAACGGCCCCGCGCCGATCATCCTCGCGATGTTCATGAACACCGCGATCGATCAGAACGTGGAGAAATACCTCAAGTCCGACGCCACGCGCTGGGCTGCCGCGCAAAAGCGCATGGACGAGCTTTTCGCCGGCAAAAAGCGCCCCACCTATTCGGGCGATCTACCCAAGGGCAACGAAGGTTTAGGCCTGGGCCTGCTCGGCGTCACCGGCGATCAACTGGTGGACGCCGACACCTACGCCCGCATCAAGGAAGAAACCCTGCAAACCGTACGCGGCACCGTTCAGGCCGACATCCTCAAGGAAGACCAGGCGCAGAACACCTGCATCTTCAGCACCGAATTCGCGCTGCGGATGATGGGCGACATCCAGCAGTACTTCGTCGACCACAAGGTACGCAATTTCTATTCGGTCTCCATCTCCGGCTATCACATCGCCGAAGCCGGCGCCAACCCGATCAGCCAGCTCGCCTTTACGCTCAGCAACGGCTTCACCATCGTGGAGTACTACCTCGCGCGCGGCATGCACATCGACGATTTCGCGCCGAACCTGAGCTTCTTCTTCTCCAACGGCATGGACCCGGAATACACCGTGATCGGCCGCGTCGCCCGCCGCATCTGGGCCCGCGCCATGCGCGAACGCTACGGCGCCAGCGCCCGCAGCCAGATGATGAAGTACCACATCCAGACCTCCGGCCGCTCCCTGCACGCGCAAGAAATCCAGTTCAACGACATCCGCACCACCCTGCAGGCCCTGTACGCCCTGTTCGACAACTGCAACAGCCTGCACACCAACGCCTACGACGAAGCCATCACCACGCCCACCGAAGAAAGCGTGCGCCGCGCCGTGGCCATCCAGATGATCATCAACAAGGAACTCGGCCTCAACTTCAACGAAAACCCCTGGCAAGGCAGCTACATCGTCGACACGCTAACGGACCTGGTCGAAGAAGCCGTCTACAAGGAATTCGAAGCCATCAGCGAACGCGGCGGCGTACTCGGCGCCATGGACACCATGTACCAGCGCGGCAAGATTCAGGAAGAATCGATGTACTACGAGCAGAAAAAGCACGACGGCAGCCTGCCGCTGATCGGCGTCAACACCTTCCTGCCGAAGGACCATGGCGGCGAGATTGCTACCGAGATCGAGTTGATTCGGTCGACGGAGGAAGAGAAGGGGCAGCAGATTGAGAATGTGCAGGCGTTTGGAAAGGCGCGTAATCCGCTGGCGCCGGAGAGCCTGAAGAAACTGCAGGTGACTGCAAGGGAACGCAGGAATGTGTTTGAGCAGTTGATGGAAGCCGTAAAGTACAACTCTCTGGGCCAGATCAGTCATGCGCTCTACGATGTGGGCGGCGAATACAGGCGGAACATGTAACGCATGTCCCGCCTGGTCGATCAGATTAAGCAGGCAGTGGCAGCATTTGCCAACTGCAAAACCAAGCCTGCCTTGATCGGTGGGCTGGCGCTTGCCGCGCATCAGGTGGTGCGTGCGACCCGTGATGTGGATTTCCTCGCCGATGCGGACGACGCCGACCGGCTGCACGAGACCCTGCTGGCACTGGGCTACCGCTGCATTCATCGCAGCGAGGACGCGGCCAATTATGTGCGCGATGATGAGGGCCTGGACCTGCTCTATGCGCACCGTCCTATTGCGCGGCGATTACTCAATGAGGCGGCAGAGCGTGACACCGTCATGGGGCCGCTTCGCGTGATCAGCGCCGAAGGCCTGATCGGATTCAAACTGCAGGCGGTAGTCAATAATCCGGCACGCGCCCGCGACCTGGAGGATATCCGTGCCTTGTTGCGTGCACAGCGCGATCGGCTCAACATGCAGGAAGTGCGGGAATACTTCCTGATGTTCAACCGTACGGAGATGCTAGATGAACTCCTCGCCGACCTCGACGCCGACAAATAGTGAACATGCCGGTACGCCGTTGGCTGGCGGCGAAGTACTGAGCATTGCCCAGCCGGGCAAGACGGACCTTTCGGATTGGGTGGAGCTGATGGAGGCCGTCGAGGCGCTTTGCCCCGTGTGGCCGGTAGTCAGCAGGGATGAGGGCGGGTGTTACAGGCTTTAAGCGGCTATCGACTGAACAGCCTGTGCATCAAGCAAGGCGGCTATATCGTCGCCATCAGCGAACGCGGCGGCGTACTCGGCGCCATGGACACCATGTACCAGCGCGGCAAGATTCAGGAAGAATCGATGTATTACGAGCAGAAAAAGCACGACGGCAGTTTGCCGCTGATCGGCGTCAACACCTTCCTGCCGAAGGATCATGGTGGTGAGATTGCTACCGAGATCGAGTTGATTCGTTCGACGGAGGAAGAAAAGGGGCAGCAGATTGAGAATGTGCAGGCGTTTGGCAAAGCCCGCAATCCGCTGGCGCCCGATAGCCTCAAGAAGCTGCAAATTACTGCAAGGGAACGCAAGAATGTGTTTGAGCAGTTGATGGAGGCGGTGAAGTACAACTCGTTGGGACAGATCAGTCATGCGCTTTATGATGTAGGTGGGGAATATCGACGCAACATGTAGAGCAGTCATAATTCTCTCAGTCCTCTTCCGTTAGGGGCGGGCGAGTCAAGACTAACGCAGCCGGAAACAAACCTTTACTCACGAAGTGGGTGGGGCTAGGAAGATTTTGTTGAGCCTGATTGCGGCCCTTATGCCGCGCTGCTTATCGGAACAAATCCTGGTACGTTAGTAGTGTCCTGTGAGGATTGGATAGCGATGCTGACTAGATTAAAAGTTAAGGGGTTCAAGAATCTCGTCGATGTTGACGTGCAATTTGGTCCATTTACTTGTGTCGCAGGACCAAACGGCGCAGGAAAATCCAATCTGTTCGATGCAATTGCTTTTTTATCCCACTTGGCGGATAAGTTTTTTGTTGATGCTGTCCGTTCGGTAAGAGGAGGAGACGATCCAGCAGCTCTATTTAGCGACCCTGCGTCTGGAATTATTGAATTTCGCGCTGAGATGTTAATTCCTGAAGCAGGCTTCGATGATTTTGGACAGCGGGCTAACGCTAGTGCGACTTTCGTCTATTACGAGCTATCTCTAGCGCTTGAAAAGTCCGTAGATCCTTCGGTTGGCTCTCGTATAAGGCTGGAGAGAGAAGAGCTCAACTACATCCCGAAAGGAGAGGCTGCTAAGTATTTGCCGTTTGTGCATTCTCGCCGCTGGCGTGATTCGGCTGTACGCGCATCTGCTAGACGAACTACTTTTATACAAACCGATGAGGATCAGCGAAGGGGGAAAGTAGTTAGGCTTCAATCTGATCGAATGCAAGACCACGACAAGGCGAGACGAGGCGGCGGTGGGGCTACCGGATTTCCGGCGAATTCGTTGCCTCGGACTGTCCTTTCATCGGCACAAAATGCAGATGAGACTAGGACCGCAGTACTAGTCAGGCATGAGATGCGTTCATGGAGACAGCTTCAACTGGAGCCCTCGGCACTACGTTCTATCGACGACTTTGAAAGCAATCCAAGAATGGACTCATCGGGTAGACATATACCGGCAGTCTTAAATAGGTTGTCAAGGGCGGCAAAGTCTTCGGATGAAGTCTATATACGGCTTGCAAATTCGCTGGTCAGCTTAGTTGAAGATGTGCGGTCAGTAAGAGTAGATAGGGATGAATCACGCAGGGCGTTGCGGTTCATGATGAAGGATCGTAATGATTTGGAGCTGCCGGCAGGATCGCTCTCTGATGGCACAATGCGTTTTGTTGCTCTATCAGTAATTGAGCTAGATCCAGAGGAGGGTGGGCTTGTTTGTCTTGAAGAGCCAGAGAACGGCATACATCCACAGCGAGTGAATGCTATGTTGGATCTGTTGTACCGGATCGCTGTGGATACGGATCTTCCGGTCAATATAGACAACCCACTCAGGCAAGTGATTATTTCAACTCATTCTCCGAGCGTCGTTCGTTATGTTGATGGCGACGACGTTGTATTTGCAGTGTCGGAAACTATGAAGTCACAGGGCGCTCGCTTTCGAAGCGTATCCTTTCTGGGACTTCCAGGTTCGTGGAGGGCAAAAGGTTCTGGGCGTTTTATCTCGGACGGACAGGCCATCGCATATTTGAGAGGGTTGCCATTAAATCCTACTGAAGAGGCGCCAAAAAATTCTGTCGGTGCGCGATATTCGCAGCAGTTGAGTTTGCCCTTTGATGGTGGGCTTGGACAGGAATAATATGCGTTATTTGCTAGTTGCAGAAGGCTCTGATGACAGGATGCTCTTTGGTCCCATCGAATGGCTTCTCGACGTACATTGTAGCGTGCCCTATCGTGGGGAGTGGGCGAATCCTGCGGTTCTTGAGAATCCGAGCAGAGATCTTCCAACCCGCCTTGCTCAGGTTAAAAGATTCTTTCCATGCGATCTGGCATTTGTTCACCGCGACGTAGACACGTTTACTTATGACGATCGTGCCAGTGAGATTAATCGAGCTATCGCATCCGCCGATTATTCTGTGCCAGTGATATGCACGATTCCTGTTCGCATGACTGAAGCGTGGTTTCTTTTCAATGAAGCGGCAATTAAACAAGCTGCAGATCGTCCTTCCTCTCGTGCCCAACTCCGTCTACCAAGTCATGCAGAAGTTCAGCGGCGCGCTGACCCCAAAGATATACTTACCAGAGCGTTGATTGAGGCTTCTGATTTAAGTGGGCGTCGTTTACGGCAATTCAGTAACGATATAAGTAGAAGAAAAATGCTTGTGTCAAATCTCATTTCGGATTATTCGCCGCTCAGGGCGCATCAATCATTTACCAAATTTGAGGCCGATCTAAAGCAAATTCTTCAAGCGAATAGTTGGGCGGCGCAGATGTGACAACGAGAAAATAAGGTCAGAACGAAACTAGGATCAGAGCCTGAGGTTTCTCCACGTTTTTCATGCATGGAAGCTCATCTGATGCAGTACATGGTCAGGCGGAGATCGTAAAGCTTCAAGCCACTGTGTGACAGGATCGGTAGGCCATTGTCTGACGAGCGCTTCGCGCCCTAAGCGTAGTACCGAGTAGAGCTTACGTTTTGCGCCATGTGGTACCAGCCAACGCGCCATATCCATCGCATCGGCCACCATGCCAGCGACCCAACTGGCAAACGCAGCCATTGTGCTGAGAAGAAGAAGTATCTCGAGGCGATGGTTTTCAACGTAACGGTTCAACGTAACGGTTCAACGTAACGGTTCCAGGTTGACTTATCAGTTTGATCGAAACCGCATGCGTTCGCGCCGAAGAATCGAATACAGGAAAGGGGATGTTTTCAAAGGTTGATATCCACGGCGAACCGCCGGATTGCACCATCTTGATCCGGCTAAACGAAAAGCGACTGACAGGTGCGCTATTCTTTTGCTTTCCTTTCTTGGCTGCCTGGGGCGTATCGTCCTTCTGTGATGGCTCGCGGCATTGGGAAAATGCGTGGATGGCTGTCCCGTTTTTCCTTTGGGCTGTCTACATAAACGTGGGCATCTATTGGGGTGTCCAGCGAATCCATATGTCGAGCGATCGGCTCCAGTTCGAAGCCTTGTTGGGATCCAAGTCCTGGGGTAGTCGATATATTGAACTTGCAAGGATTGAACGCGCGGAAATCAGGGAGGAGTGGCGTTACGTCAAGAGCCGCAAGTATCTGCATCGGCGCATTGTGTTCTTATCAGGCGGCGAAATCATGGAGGAGACCGCAACTCTGTCTCGCGTGGACGCCTGGCGCTTGATGTATGGGCCGTTCCAGGCCTTGGACCGGCGCGTTGAAGGCGATCCGCAGGAAGCAATGGCGCAGGCTAGAGTGAAACTGGGGTCAGGGTGCACTTTCAAATTCGAGTGAAAGAAGGTCCACTCTGTTCCTGATCTTTGCGGACCCTCATCCCTGGGATTTACCTTTTCCGCAATTTGGCTTTTTCTTGCGCCGCAAATTCACGCGCCTTCGTCGCGGCATCTTCGGGCGAGGTTTCACCCGGCATGGGCTTTCTCTGTTTTTCCTCTTCCGTCAGAGGCCGATTGGATTTAGTCATCGTCGTCTTCTCCACGAATTATTTTGCCCATATCGCCAGACACGAGATGGTCAGGCTCATCCTTTGAAACCTTCTTGAACTCCTCAAGTTCTTTCCTGGCTTTCTCCTTGATCTCCTTCGTTGTCCATCCGGTTTTGTCTCGCTTTTTTTGGCGAGCTTTGTTGATATCGGAAACATGCTTGGTCATCATGATATCTCCCTAAAAAGGTAGTCTCCCGCGGAGACATACTTGTAATTGTATTGTTCGTAATAGGATTTAACTTTGTCGTTGACCGGGTGCATGATTCTTATCTGCTTGGCGTTTATCAGTCTGGCATAGACGCCATATCCAAGCAGCACAGCCTCGAAAATCGGCGGCCTTTCACCAAGATCGAGTGGCGAAGCTTCTACAACATCCAGGCGAAGCGCCGTACCCTGGTAGGTCGGCCTCCCCATGGATAGTCCAATAAGCCTGCCTGTTTCCCAAAGCGCCATTTCAAAGCGCTTTGGATGGCGGAACCTGAAGGCCGAGTAGCCTCCGATCCAATCCCAGTTCTTTATTCTTGTTTTGGAACTCGCCCATTCCTTTGATGCATTGAGTGCTGCTACGTTGATTTCAGTCAACCTTATGCTCGGGTGGGACCCCGCCATAAGCATTTCTGACGTGATGTTCAACGCCTCTCGTCGAATGATGGAGTAGCGATTTTCGGCATCCAGATGTGTCGCTAACATCTACATCTCCTTGATGATTGGCAATCTACAGGTGCCCCGGAAGCGGGTGGTCAACACCGGGAACTTCAGTTCAACGGAAGCATATCCGCTTGGCTGCCGACGGAGCGATCGGGAAGCATGCGAAAGAGTAAAAGCGATATCTGGCTCACGCATGTTCCTGTGGTCAGTCACACCCTCAATCCCATTCCCACGCCGAGGCAGCCAGAAGCGCTGACCTGGATGAGCTCGCTGTCCTTGTCTTACTGAAAGCGTCCTTACCCAAGGCAGTCGACACGCAGGCCGGGCTTGCGCAATGCTTGGCCAAAGGGGAGGGGGAATGTCATGCCGCGTTGGGCGCTTGTTTTGCTGTGCGTGCTGGCCGGCTGGGGCGCGCTGCATTGGTGGCAATTGCGGCCAGTGGTGCCTCCGGCAGGCGTGCTTGCGCCGGATGCGCCGCAGCAGGTGAATCTGGATAACGGTACGCGGTTGCAGCGTGGCGATGTCACACTGGTTACGCGGGCCTATTTCGAATTGACCGCCCGCGTGCTGTCGCGGGCGGATTACCATTTCGACCCGGGCGCCTCCCTGGCGCCGGAAGATCTGGCGATGGGCTGGGGGCGCATGTCGGACAGCGCCGTGTTGGCCAAGGTCGATATCAGCCAGATGAATCGTTTTTATTATTGGCACGTTGACCAGTTTCCGATTCCGCAGCGCGAGCTGGAAACGTCCAGCGCCAACATGCATATGATTCCCGCCGACGCCGCGGTGCGCCGTGCGCTGAAACGCGTGCGGGTGGGGCAGGTGCTGCATCTGAAGGGGTTTCTAGTGGACGCCAGCCGGCCGAACGGCTGGTACTGGCATACCTCCATGACGCGGGACGATACCGGCGATGGGGCGTGCGAATTGGTGTACGTGGAAAGCATCGAGGCGATGGAGCCCTGACCCTGAGATTTTCCACGCTTTTTTTTTGCATCGAGCCCACCATTTGTTCGAGCATGTTTTTTTTGCAAGCAGTTATTGAAGTTCCTTCTGCAACGGCCCCTTCCTGTGCCGCTTTTGCGATCTCCGCTGCATGCGTTGCCCATTGACGCTCATTTTTTTGGTCGTTCTGAGACAACGCTTTCATATCCATTGGGCAAACGGCGGCTATCTGCCAGCAATAGACGATGTACTCGACATATTTGTCGTGACTTTAGTCATGACGCTTTCTATGCCAATAGTCATTGATGCGGCTGTGCCACTAGTCACGACACCAATTTGCATCGAGAAAACAAGGCCAAAATGTCGATTTTTTTAATGCGCTTTGTCTGTTTTGTTTCTGCTTGCAAGCAGAAACTTTTCCTCACGGACATAGGTGTCCGTAAGGAGTCCCCCATGAAGCTCCCCATCACTGCAACGATCGTCGCGATCAGTTTGGCGTGCGCCGGTAGCATCAGCGCCGCCCAAGACCAGAACCACACCACCAACTTGCAAACCTTCACCGTTACCGCTCCACCTGGTGAATACGAAACCTATGTCGTCGACTTGCACACCGGCTACGAATTGGCGGCCCTGGTAGGCAACACGCACAGTCAGTACATGCAAGCCGCGAGGGCGGCCGAAAGATCGGAAGCGCTACGCAAGCAGGGTGTTGCCGCACAGCCGTTAGTTGCAGTGGCCATCGATAATTCGACCGGCCCGGGCGTGTCGAAGCGAATCCTGGTAACTGACCCCGGCCAAAACACGGTTGCCTTCGTGGACGTGTATTGCAAGCGGGCCGTGCCGTCGGGAGGCAAACACTGCCAGTTATTCCCCAATGGAATCAGGCCGGCGCATGGTCAGCAACTGGCGTCGACATCTCAACCGCGGGCGGTGCATCTGCCGGAGTCGAGTGCTTTGGCTTTGCGGTAAACAGCCAGGCCGCATTTGCGGACGCGGGTGGCTACGTAATCGGTGTTTCTGAAAAACGGGTTGGCGGCAGTTGTTTTTCAATTGCCTCCAGCCCGTTCGTTGTTGCTTTTTTCTTTCGAGCTTTCGGCCGGCGCGATAGGATTGGGCTCAATGCTCCGAACTTAAGGTTGTTCCAATCGCCAGAAATTCCCCATGCGTCATCCCAGCGAAAGCTGGACGTAGCGCGCAGCGCGGAGAACATCCGAAGGATGGCCCCGAAGGGGTGAGCGAAGCGAATCATCCAGTGCCTTTGACGCTTTATAAGTCGCTGGATCCCAGCTTTCGCTGGGATGACGAACGTTTTTGCCATGCTTGCAAGACGTGCAGAGACTTTCCCTGGAAAGCAGTGAGCTTTCGCTGGAATGACGGTTGTTGGAATTCTGGTGGTGGATGTCCTTGAATTCGAAGCATCGGGATTGGGCTGCGGGCGAACTTCTGAGGGGTTCTGGATAATGGGCAGGGTGTTCTTGAGCACCGCCCACTGCGGCCCCCATCGCGTATCCAAAAAAGCATAAATATTGGCGAACCCGCCATAAGGGCGCGACGAAAATCGGCTGCGCAAGCGAAATTTCTTACACCGAAATTCGACAGAAGTGTGATTAAGATCACACTACCGCCCCCCGTACATATCAGGGGATATGCGCTAACTGCGATGCCTGCACCGCAGCGAGCGGTTTTATGGCTATGACGCGCCTGCGTAACGAGCGGGCTGGGCTGTTTATGTCTTATCGAATGGCAATGGGTGGTGGGGAGAAAGTAGGTGGCCCCGTTCCGCCGATAACCACAACGAAAACCGTAATGCCCGTAACGGTGGTGATAGAGCCTTTTCGATGGGCGTACACCATCGGGCAAGCCGTGCTCCCAGTGGCCATCGAGCCATGAAAGAGTTCCAGATAGACGAGGGCTCCATTCAAGCAACGAGCTTCGCTTTACGCTCGGAAACTTCTAATCGACTGAATATCCAGATCAATACCTCACCTTATATAAGCGACATCGATTTTTCACCGCTCGACAGATTGCAAGGCCTTGATCTGCCATTGGATCTGGTATCGCTGGCCGACCTGTTGCGAAATTCATTCGTTTATCCGCCCCATTCCATTTATCAAAATGTGAAGCTCGCGGGCACCGGTTTCGATCCGACGCAGGACATGCATGCCGCGCCGCAGTACCACTACAGGTTTCAATCCAGGTTTGCACCTTCGCGCCCGCCATCCGGGATGGTCGACGAGAACAAGCTGCTCAAGACCTACCATCGACTGCTGTGCCGTTCGATCGCGCGCACCACCGCGCACATGCAGGCACCCTGGCTGCTTCAAAGCGGCGGCAAGGATTCCACCACGCTGGCCATCGCATTGGCCGAGACGCGTTCCGACACGATCTGTTTCACTTATCTGGGCGGCAACGAAGAAAACGAAGTTGCCTCGGCGTTACTCGTCGCCAGGAAGCTAGGCTTGCGCCACGAAACGCTGATATGCAATCCGGAGCGCGCCTACGACCGCTACCTCGCCATGCTCCCGCGCATGCCGTTGCTCACCGCCGATTTTGCGGCGCTTTCCTATGCCGACCTGGTAACGGAGGTTCGCGCGCGGGGCGGCGACGGCATTATCGATGGCCTGGGGGCGGACCAGTATTTCGGCTGTCCTGTCCACAACACGGACCGATTGCTTGCGCTGTTGGCACGGGGTATCCGTTTGCCCCATGCATTGTTCGCATCGCGCCTGGTGAACCGCAGCTTCAAGCTTTGCTTTGTGCTGTCGACCCTGCAGATGCATGAATTCGAGCGCTTCCTGCCTGGCTCGCGTTTCAGCGATGCGGAAGTGGATGCCTTGCTTGGCTGCAGCATTTCGTCCAGCTCACGGCAGCGCCTGGATACGTTCCGCGCTGACATCGATGCGGCGCAATCCAAAGAAGCGGCGCGGCGCATTTCATGCACTATCCTGGAATCGGGCATGCTCGCCAAAGGCATGTACATGGCCAGGGCCGTATCGCTTCGGCTCGCCTACCCCTATTGCGACGAGCAACTGCGCGACTGGGTATTCCATCAGGTTCCCGACGATTACCTGATCGGCCCCGGCGGTGTGAATAAAGTGCTGATGCGCAAATACATCGCCGGGCACTTCAAGGACCTCCCCTACGTGCATTCCAAGGGCAGTTTCCGTTTCGACCTGCGCGGGCTGGCCCGCCGGCGCTTCGACCAGGTTCGCGCTTTTGCCGAGCAGGCGCGCGATGTGATGCCGGGTGCATCAGCCTGGCTGGATGCGAACCGCAGATTTCTGGACAACAAGTACTTCGCATCGAAGTTCTACTTGCTTGCCGTCACCCTTCCTTGGCTGCTCGACCGCATGTCCGGCGCCAAGGCCGCTGCCCGCGCCAAAGCTGAGTCAAGCCCCCACTATTGAAATTCGTCTTGCATAGCCCTGCGGGACGAGGAGGAAACATGAAACACCAACGCGCTTCGTTGCTTGTGACGATGCTTTGCCTGGTTGTCGCGAGCCTGAGTTTCTGTACCGCTGCCGCGCAGACTACTCCGCCGCAGGTCCGCATGAGTTGGCAGGCTTTTGTCAGCGGACCGGCTGGAGCACTGCGCTTGGCCAGCTTGAAGAAGGCGATAGCCAAGATGAGATCGCTCGACAACAGCCCGCCAAATACCGCCGACTTTCGCCGTAGCTGGAAATACTGGGCGAATATCCATGGCTATCTTGGGTCGACCAGCGTATTCGGGACCGTCGCCCAACGAAACCAGCAATTGATCAATGATGGCCTGTCGCAGTACCTGCAGTATCTGAACGGAACCTCGACCCAACCAGGCATCGTCGACCAGACACCGCCAGATGCCATCGGCAAGGCGTTATGGGCAACGTGCCAGCATTCGCCGACCACGACCGAACTGAACTTTTTCGCCTGGCACCGCATGTATCTCTACTATTTCGAGCGCGTGCTGCGCTGGGCCGCGAATGACCCGACGCTGACGCTGCCGTACTGGGATTACACCAATCCTGCTCAAACCGCGCTTCCCGCCGAGTTCCGGGATACCACCTCGCCGCTCTACGACTGGCGCCGGTATCCGCCGGTGAACCAGGGCACGCTCGCATTGAACCCCAACATCACCAATATCGACGGCCCGCTGACCACGGACACTACCTTTCTCCAGTTCGAGAAAGACATTGAAAAGGGTGTGCACGGCAACGTTCACTGCGTCATGGTGCGTTACTGCCCAGTACCGCTGATGGGATTGGTGGGCGTGGCAGCCAATGATCCGATCTTTTATTTCCACCACGCGAATATCGATCGCATGTGGTCCTGCTGGCAATATGCGCATCCCAACGAACTACCCGGGACGTGGGAAAACCAAAGTTTCTCCTTCGTGGACGAAACCGGTACCGAGGTGACTCGCACTGTCAAGGATTTTCTTGACACAACCGCGTTGGGCTATGTCTACGACAACAGCAGCGCCTGCACGCGCGCACCGGCAACCACCATGGTAGCCATGCAGATCCAGCCGTCATCCAGTACGTCTTCATCCAGTACCGAACCAACGTTTCCGAATATCTTGTTTTCGCATATGCCGCTGCGGCTGAGCCCGGCCGTTACGTCCATGGATGCGACGATGCCCGCGGCGGCGCAGCTCCAGAATACGGAACTGGTGCTACGCGATGTGAGCGCGCTGGTCACGCCAGGCGCCTTGATTGACGTATATATCGCGAAAAAGGATGACCCGTCGTCACGCGTTTTCGTTGCCACCATCAACTGGTTCGGCGTCTTCGATCATATGGACAAGATGGGCAACATGGACCATTCAAAGCCCATGGCACGCACCTTTGAATACAACGTAACCCGGCAGCTGCATCAACTCGGGTTTCCAGGCACGAAGGCGCTGACGATCGTCTTCCAGGCGAGCTCGGGACTGGTACCCGTAAGCAACAAACAGGTTGCATCTAGCGAAGCGCTCGCGGCGTCCCAGGCCACGCTGCGGCCCGATGCGCGTGTGACCATTGGTGCGATCGAACTTCGGCAGTAGCTGAGTCTGGTGATAAGGGGGCGATGGGGCGAGGAGACTGGGGTATCCCCAGTTTCTCGCTCCACAACGCACGCGAAACCAGAATGCTCGCGCCGCGCATGATCCTTAGCCCCGCCGTCATCCAGGCAAAGGCCGGAATCCATCGCCAGTACGAAGCGTGGATTCCGGCCTTCGCTCCATTGCCGTCCGGGGAAATTCGCTTAGCTAAGCGCACGCGATCTCAAACGCTACCGATTCGTCGCCCCGGCGAAAGCCGGGGTCCAGTGACTCTGACGACTGGAGCACTACTTACTGCGGCAATTGTGCATCCAGGAAAACATAGATCTCGGCGAATTCGGCTGCTTCCGCCCCTAACGGCTGCTGCATGCCGTGCCCGCCATTGTCCGTGCGGATCCAGACCGGCGATATTCACGGCCACTTTGCTGCCATCGGGGGAGAGCATGAACATCGTGATCGACGGATTGGCGCCCTGGTCTTTCAGCGTGGCCGGATCGAGCAGCACGCGTTCAGAGCCATCGGCCTCGCGTACCATCAGTGTGCCATTGCCATCCGCCGTCTGCCTGATAAAGAACAGTTTTCCGTTGACATGACGCTGCCTGCGATGGATCACCGTGGCCGTGCTGACTTTTTTTGCAGGTCCTGCTGCCAGGTTTTCAGCGTAGGCAATGCATCGAGCTTGCTGCGCGTGTAGACGCCTTGTGCAGTGAGCCATTGCTGGAATTCCAGATTGTGCTCGCCTTCCATCCAGCGGTAAGGATCATGCAAGGTAATTGCGAAGACATGATCGACCACATCGACCGTGCGCGCCGTCGGCGGTGCGTCGGTTTGTGCTGCAAAAGCTTGCATCGCCAGCGCCGAGGTGCAGATGGCTGCGGCCGCAAAACCCATGCGGATCTTTCTAAAACGGCTTCCACCCCGGGGCACTACCTGTCTGTCCCCTCATGAAGGGCGCTCCTATGCATCAAGTGGAGCGGTACATTCGCATGAGCGATGACGTCGAAAAAATAGTGCTGAAGGCACACGGCGAGGCTTTCACGTCTTTGTCACGTAGTTCCAGGATTCGTGCGTAGAATTCGGAAGCCATCGGCGGTATGCCAGGCAACGCCACAGCCATTCGACGGGGCCGTATCGGAAATAGCTTAGCCACCAGTGGCTAAAAAAGACCTGCAAGAAGAACACTGCGGCAGCCGTCTCGACGGTGAATGCGTACGACGTTCGATGGAGCAGACCCAAGCCTAACCCGGAGAAAATCATCAGGGCGAGAATGTTCTGTAGCAAATAGTTCGTGAGCGTCATTTTTCCGATCACTTCCAGCGATCGAAAGGCAATAGGGAAGCGCCCGGAGATATAAAGCCAGCACATAGCCGACCCGAAGACAGCGGCCTGTGCCATTTGGAACCACCGTTCCATCGCGAAGACCCGGTCGACTCCCCAACTGAGGGATACATCGAGTTGATGAAAAATCCCCAGGGCAACGACTGCCGCCAAAGCAACAAGGAATGCTTTTTTGAAGAGATTCCGGTTTGCCGTTGCGCTCTCGAAAACACGCATGCGGTGTGCGTAAGCGCCGAATAGACCGCAGACCAGCATAACGAGGTTCCAGTCAAAGTATTTTGGGAACGATAAGATCGTGTGCAGTCCGGACAGCCACCCATACTTCAAAATGTCAGCGGCACTCTGACTGGAATAGAGCGCCACGTCCGGTTCGGCCATGGGGTTGCGGACGCCAAGATGCTGGCTCCACGGAATAAGGATCGGCAGCAACAGGAAGCAGATCACCGCCGACCACAGATAAGCTTTTTCACCGAGCTTGCTGATGCAAAGAATGACCAATCCCAATATGACGTAATCCCTAAGGATGTCGCCGTAATAGATGGCGGAGTTGAACAGGGCTATCAAAAGAAGGATAGCCATGCGCCATGAAAAAAACAGGTACGGATGCTTTTGAGCGGCTTTCATCTTCTGCATGAGCGCAGAAAATCCGTAGCCGAAGAGAAAGGAAAGCATCGTCCAAGCTTTCGTCAGAAACACCAACTGGACGATCGAATGGAGAATGGTGCTGCGCAGGTCGTGAATGCCTGGCCACGGTATTCCGTACGAGAAAAAGATGGAGAAATTTACTAGGGCCACGCCGAACAGAGCCCAGCCGCGCAACGCGTCGATAATGGGCGCTCGGCGACCAGGATCTATGGGGCCGGAAGGAGTCATATGGATCTCCCCGATGGTCTCTTCTAGGGCTCAGGCGATGTTTTCACGTTGGGTTTGAACCCCGTTGGCAACCGAATCCGTTTCACAGCGAGAAGTAAACTTGCGCGCAGCGCGACATAACTGACCAGTGCAATCCCGATCATGCATGGATAGATCCACAGGCCGAGATATTCCGGAAATGATGGAGGCGGGTTTTGAAAGCCGAACACGATGTGATCGTGTCCAAAGCTGAGCGGAATGAAATCGCGCTGCGCATGTACGTACCTGTGCTGCGCCGACAAAGGAAAATCGAGCCACAGCCCTACCAAGTCGGGGCGGACGATTTTTACGGCGATACAACCGAGACTCCACAGTCCAAAAAATCCTGAGATCACTGCGCAAACCGAGCCAAACCCCGCGACTACGCTACGCCCCGCAAATCGAATAACGGTGCGAAGCATCGGGAGCGTACGTCTACTCGAGCGCGCTCGGTTAAGCAGGTACTCGTCGACAAAGCCTTGGGCATAGGTCTTGGCGTTTCCGAACGCCGATAGAACTTCCAGGGGCGGTACACCCATAGCCACGCGCTCTGAGATATGTTCCCTGGCCTCTGCCAGTATCTCCTGCGAGTCGTCGCTGGGTAACGGCGCAAGAGCCCGTTGCAGGTTCTTGAGCCATGTGGTGACCGGATCGTCTTTGTGATGAAGGTTCATTTCTTCCCCCTGTTGAGAAATCGATTGAACGCGACCGTCATGGCCTGCCAATCGTCGAGGTGGGCTTTCAGCTCAGCTTTCCCCTGAGAGGTGATTGCGTAGTACTTGCGAGGATGCGACGCATCTTCGAGAACGTGCCATTCGCTTTGAATGGAGCCTCGCTTCTCCAGTCGGTAAAGAAGCGGGTACAGGGTGCCTTCTGCGATCTCCAACCCAGCCTCGTCCCGGAGCACCTCGAGAATTCTTAATCCGTATTCCGGGGTTTGCTGCACGACGCTTAGCAGCGCGAGCTCTGCAACGCCTTTGAACATCTGCGTGCGGAGTCTTTCGCGCGATCCTTGAAGGGCTTCCGAATCGGGGCGCGTCTTTGGCGGACGGGTGATCTTCTTGGATACCATGCAATGCAAGATATTATGAAATGTACGTCTCGCGCAAGAGGATTCGGGTAACCGTCCTGGAAACCAGGAGCCTCGGAGCCCGGGCGCGCTTCCGGCGCGCATCTCCGGCGCCCGTCGGGCCGACATTGCAAATCTGTAATGTTTTGGAGGCACGTGGGGCGATGCCCATGTAACTGTGCTTGTGCCGATACGAAATACACAGTGCCGTCCCGCCAGCAACGCGCGTTCAACCCGTGCTGCTGGACGGACCGATCTTCAAATTCCGTGGCTTTCTCATGCACTGGCAGATGCGTAATCAGGTGCACGGGAAGTTGGATTTTGTTTCGTCTCTCATCGTTACTTCATTGCACACGAGGATTCCGACCATGAAAACCAAACTCTTCTGCGCATTGGCCCTGGCTTTTGCAACCACATTTTCCCTCGCCGGCACGGCGGCAGCGGCACCCGTCCATAACATCGTGCTGGTGCATGGCGCCTGGGTGACCGGCGCGGGCTGGAAGCCGGTTTACGACATCCTGGTGAAGGATGGCTATCACGTGTCGATTGCACAGCATCCGCTTACGTCCTTCGATGCGGACACCACCGCGGTCAAGCGCATCGTGGACATGCAGGATGGCCCGACCATTCTGGTCGGCCACAGCTACGGCGGCGCCATCATCACCGACGTCGGCAACGACCCCAAGGTGGCGGGGCTGGTTTACATCGCCGCCCATGCGCTCGATAAGGGCGAGACCGAAGTCGCCAATGGCAAGCGTTATCCAAGCCTGACCGGCCAGACCAAGGACATCAAGAAGACGGCGGATGGGTATCTGTATCTTGATCCCGCCAAGTATCCGATGGACTTTGCCGCCGACGTACCCGCCAAGCAGGCCGCGTTCGAAGCGAACGAGCAGGTGCTTACCAATGCCAGTGTGTTCAGTGCGCCTGCCGGAGATCCCGCATGGAAGCACAAGCCGAGCTGGTACGCGGTGGCCGATGCCGATCGCATCATCAACCCCGATCTGGAACGGATGTATGCGACGCGTGCGCATAGCACCACGATCGACATCAAGAATGGCAGCCACTCGATTTATGAGTCGCATCCGCAGGAGGTGGCCAAGCTGATTGAAGCGGCTGCGCAGGGTGCGTTGGCAGGAAAATAGGCTTGAGTGATTGTGGTGTCTCAGCTGCGCGAAATAAGTTCCCTCCCCTGCTGCACGTAGGGGAGGGGGCAGAATTCCCGCGATACTTGCGCGGTGAAGCGTCCTGATGGCAATCAGTAGTAAAGCGTCACCGTCGCCGGCGACAGCGTTGCACCGTAACCGCATTGCGGCGTCAAGCCCGAGGACGCATTGGTAAAGCTCCAGCCCGGGTTGGAGTACAGCGAGAAATTGTCGTCGTAGAGTTCCAGGTCATAGAAAGCCAGCGAACCGCCGGCCGGATAATCGCTGCATCGCGAAACGTTGTAGACCTCGAGGGCGCCGGCGAAGGCCCAATTGAATGTCTGTCCCTGGCTGGAGGTTCCCATCAGCTCGGAATACTGGCCGGTGGTGAGGTCTTCGGTGAGTACGTCCCATGACGAGCAGGAGAGGGTGCCCGCTGCGCAGTTGTCCCACATATAGCCGGCGATCTTGTCGCCCACGTTCACGCGCGTCGGCGTGGCTTCGAACACGGTGCCGCTTACGCAGCAGTTCCAGCTGGCGATGCCCCAGGCGTTGGCATAGTCGGAGTTCCAGCCCAGCACCGGTTGGAGGATGGTCACGACATCGGCGTAATCTTCCAGGCCGGGGAAAAGGTAGATGGTTTGGCCGTCGCTTGCGCTTGGGGCGGAGGGCACGTTCCAGTCCGCGCCAAGCTCACCGTAGGACGAGCTGGTGGTGGTGCTTGCGTATTCGATCCAGGCGTGACCGATCGTCGGTGGCCTGACGCCGCCAATACCCCGCTCATCGCCCACTACGCGCTCGCCGTTGCGCTTGAAATGCGCGTAGTGGCACACGGGAATGCTGTCGACGCGTGCGTTTGCATGCTGGATGGTCTTTTGGTCCTTGTGCAGAACGTCTCCCTTGGCCAGATGCACGACACAGCTTGGATGGAAGTAGCCGGCGGGCGTGATCACATAGTCGGCCGGCACGTCCGCAGGCCGGTTGGGGCCGGCTGGCTGCAGGGCCTGAGCCGAGGTGAGGCCGGCGAAAAACAGCGCGATGATGCCTATGAACTCGAACAGTCGAATGTTGCGGAACATGACATTCTCCTTGAGGTTTGGGATTTGGTGTGTGGTGACTTCCAAGGGGTCGTGATCGAAGACGTCTTGCCGTCGCATCGACCGCAAGCTGGATCTCCCATGCTCGCTGTCGCGATATGAGTGGAGCGCTGCTGATGACCCCTTTTACGGTTCCGGCATAGGCTTGTGCCGGCCTTGCACACTTCCCCTTGGAAGGCCGCGATTTTGAATGTGGCCGCGTCAAGGAATGACCGGCGTTCGGTCAAGGGACAAAAACGGAATCGGGTTCACTTATCGAAACCGGCTCGGCAAAATGCCTGCCGATGGGTTGGTGATGTCCGCAACCCAAGCTCATCCAGCAACCGGAAACGCCGCCCATGCCCCAGGGATCCCTGCCAGGCTTCGATCTCGCCATTCCTACCGATCGCCTGTACCTGGCGGTCTTCCCTGATGCTGCGTACGCGGCCCGTTTTGAAGCCTTCGCCGCAAAGCACCTCGCCGCACGGCGCATGGAAGGGCCGCCGGTGGAAGCCAGCCGCCTGCATCTGACGCTTTTTCATTTGGGCGATTACACGGGGCTTCCTCCTGGCCTGGCCACGCAAGCTGCCGAAGCGCTTTCCCGCCTCGAAGCAGAACCTTTCACCATCCAGTTCGACCAGATCGGCAGCTTCAACAACCGCGGCGGCAGCGGTGATTTTGTGCTGGCCGCCAACCATGGCAACGAGGCCTTGCGTACGCTTCACCGGCAGCTCGCCCTGCACTTGAATGCGGCTGCATTGAATCAGCACACCAAAGGCTCATTCACGCCGCACATGACCTTGGCGTACAACAAGCCGGCGGTACCGTTCCAGCCTATCGAGCCGGTGATATGGCCGGCGCACGAGGTGGTGTTGATCCATAGCCTGTTGGGCAAGACCAGGCATATCCGGGTGGCTGATAAAAAATTGGGCTGAAGTCCAACCTGTGCTGCTCCCGTGTGGAACCGGGCTATTTTTGCAACAAGTCCACGCCATAAGGCGCCAGGTGCAGCACGCCGGACCAATGCGTCCCCGACAACAGGCCGGTCATCGGCCCGGCCAGCGCAACGTCCCTGGATTGTGTGGTCGTGTTGACGTACAGCGTGCGTCCATCGACGACCCTGGCGTATACGCCGTCGGGTGTTGCCGGGCCGGGAGTGATGTCCAGGCTGGCGTAAAGACTGCGGTAAAGCGCGCGCATGATCGGTGCCTGTGCCGGCGTGGCGACATAGATCGCCCGGCCTTTGCCAAAGGTGTTGACCGTGATCGCCGGCGGTGTGTCGTCGACGTTTGCAATCCGCGCCAGCGTTTTTGCGGTCGATGGTTCCAATACTTCATAGAACGGGTTTTCGACTTTGACTTCTTCGCTGCCGAACTTGATCACCAGCGGTTGCGGAGCGTTGTAGAAAGCGTTGGTCTTCAGCCCGAATACGTCGCTGAGCCGCCCCGGCAGCGGTGTATTGAAGAACTGGCTGTGCTCGTCCACCTTCGCGGAAAAAGCGCTCATGATGAAGACGCCGCCGTCGCTCACGTATTTGCGAATGGCGTTGGCGCTGTCGGCGTCCATGACGTAATCGCCAGGCGCGATGACCATTTTGTATCGGCTCAGGTCCTCGTGGCCGATATGAATGACGGCGACATCGAGGTTGTCGTTGAACAGTGGCTCGAAAGCGCCGTGCTCCTGGTCGAGATACGGAGTGGTTATGTACTGGCGCACCGTATTGGAAGGGCCGTTTGGGCTCGACGCTACCCGGCTCTCGAATGAATAGGCAATGGCGATGGCCGGATGCAATTGTCTGGGAAAACCCAGCTTTTGCAGCTTCTTGAATTCATCCGCGATGGTGGCGAATTCGGACAGCTTCCACGATGGCGTATCGTCATGGTCGATAAGGCCGAACAATGCTTGCTCCTCGCCACCCAGGTGAGAATTGAACGTCCAGGCCAGCAAGGCCTGTGCGCCATCGATCAGGCCCATATACGCCCACATGCGAGAGCGACCCTTCTTGCCATAGTCGCCGCCGCCACCCGCGGTGAATTCGTTGAACCATATCGGCGTGGACAACGCGCCCTTCATCATCAGTGCCTCGAAGCTGCTGCTGATGGGGTCTGCGGGATAAAAGCCCATCGCGCCGTAGTTGACATATTGGCGATAGGTCGACAGGTAATCGAAGCCTTTCCGCGGGCTGCTATCCCATAGATTGGAGATGGCGGGCTTGTCGGGCGTGTTCTTCTGGCGAATCGCTTCAAGGTTCTTCAGTGCATCCACCGTGACATCCGACCAGTACCGATGCAGGTCCAGATAACGTTCCGCCGGGCCCGGGCCGTTCGCATAAGGCAATTGCACCTCGTCCCATGAATCGATGCGGCGCGACCATCGTTGGGTAGCCCAGGCTTGGTTCAAGGCGTCCAGGCTTTTGTATTTGCGCTTGAGCCAGTCGATGAAACGAAGACGGTCGGCTTCGGAGTACGACATGAAACCGTTGCCGATCTCGTTGTCGTAGCCGATCGCGAACAATGCTGGATGATGCGCGTAGTGCTTGGTCAAGGCATCGGCAAATTGGGTGACCAGGCGCTTGTAGTCCGGATCGCTGATGTCGTCCATGTAGCGTTCGGCGGCGTGGAGCCTTGCGCCATCCTGCGTCACGATGTCTACGCCCGGATATTTATGATGCAACCACTGCGGCGCCGGCAAGCCGCTGATGTCCAGGATGACCTTGATGCCGTTGGCGTGCATGTCGTCCATGACGGCATCGAATGGCTTGAAATCGAACACGCCTTCGGCCGGTTCAAAATAATCCCAGGACAAATCACCCATGCGCACGACGGTAAAGCCGGCCTTTTTCATGCGGGCAATGTCCTGATGGATCTGCTGCGGCGTGCGGTCGACCGGCTGGTAGCACGTTCCTACGAACAGTTGGCCGGCGCCTGGCCAAGCTTGTTGACTTGTCGCGGCCTCGATGTTCGCCGCTGCGCCACACGCGAGGCAAAGGGTTGCCAACGCCGCCATGATGGTTGTGGGTTTCATGAGCACCTGGGGTTCCGTGATGCAACAGGAGAACGCGATTTATTTTCTTGGCGAAAATAGCCGGCGCCGGCCTTCCGCCTTGCGGGCTGCGCGCGACAGCAACGCGGATTGGATGGGCCGGCTTCGTATTTTCTACGAAGGCCTGTCCAAGAGCTCCGCGCTGGGCAAATACATGCTTGGTATTGGGAAAAATCGTAACGATCGGCGGCGGTGTGGTCCGCTCAATAGTAGAGCGACAGGGAACTCATCCAGGTCAACGCCGCCGGTCGCCGCGGAGTGGGAATCGGGTTGGTGGTGTAGCTGAGCTGGTTGGTCATATAGAAGCCCCGCGTCCAGCGGTAGACATACGAGACTGCGTAAGTGGAACTGTAATCCACGGCCGAGATGCCCAATGTCTGCTGCGTGCGTTGAAAGGATTTGCTCAGGCGATTGAACGTATAGCTCAATGACAGCACGTCATACGGTCGTCCAAATGGGCCGAGCACATAGGGCGTAATGCCGATGTCGCCGGAGTACACGTTGCGATCCGGCGGCGCGTAGTCGAGATTGGCGTTGAGATAGATGCCGCGGGAAGGCTGCGTTGCATCGGTCTGCATCAATTGGTAGTCGCCGACCAGGTAATAGGCGTAATTGCTGCCCGCATAGCCGCCACGGAATTTCGGATACCGGCTTGCGTTGTAGATGACGCCCTGGCGCAGCCATGTCATCCGCTGCCTGGGCGCCGAATCGATCAGGTAACCCAGCTCATTGATATACAGCGGCTTGGCGCCGGGAATATGCCATTTCAATCCGAGGAAGTTATTACTCTTCCAATCGGCTTTTACGCCATCGGGATCGATGCTGCGGGTGAGACCGAAGCGCTCGTAGACATGCGTGCCTGGCAAAACCACGCGCAGGTTCACTTCCGGCGCGGATTTGTTGTTGATCAGGCCGACTTCGAAGGGTATCGAGCTTGATATCCCAGCGGTGGATGCGGTGGCACTGCTGCCCAGGGAAAAGCCGTAAAATTGGTTGGAGATTTCGTCGAAGCCATATTGCAACTGCACTTTCCCATCATGAAAGCGCTGGTTGATGTAAAGGCTGTTGAGCGAAAGGCCGGTTGGATTTTCATCCGTATAAGAAAACGCCTGGAAATCCGCGTTGAACACCAATTGCGAAGCGCCGGCGAAACCGATGCGGCCCAGGTCGTAGGTCGCATAGACGAACGGGTTGGTCCTGAAGCTGGGATCCTGGCCGATATAGAGCTGCGTGTGCTCGTGATGGTTGAGCACATCGTAGGAACCGCCCACCGATATGCCGCCACCGATCATCCAGCCATGGTCCGCCAGCTTGTTGCGCCATCCGTCCCAATCGGGCGAGAGTGTTTCGCACGTGCTGATCGGCGGGCTGACCGTGCCTTGCGGCTGCAGGCCGTCGTTACGCTGGCAGCGTGGAATATCGACGTGCCGGTTGGCGAGATCGGATCGAGTATCCGTATCACTGGGCACATCACTGGGCAGCGGACCATAATCGGCGCGTGCGTTGCCGCACATCGCCACTAGAACAAAAAACAGACTGCTGCTTATTAAAGGCGCGGCATGACGGAAAGCATGTGGGGACATGACAGGTCAGCTATGGAATGCCGGTGGGGAGGCCGGCGCTTCGTTCGATCGCAATGCACGCTATAAGGGATGAGGGGAGGCGCGCAATTGTTCGAATGGGGCTGGCAGCCGCGATGGTGTTGGGCTACGGTAGCGAGTTCTTGCGTTCAGGTCTTGCCGCGTTTGCGCAGGGGATCGAGCAGGGCTCGCAGTCCGTTGTGATCGAGCTCAAGCATCAGCGCCAGCAAGTTGCCGAGCTCACCCGGTGGGAATCCTTTGCGGGCGAACCAGGCGAGATACGCGCCTGGCAGGTCGGCGATCAGTCGGCCCTGGTATTTGCCGAATGGCATGGTAAGGGTTACCAGGCGTTGCAGGTCTTCGGGTTTCATGTCGCTTGAGCTGGTGGGCAGTTCCCGTGAAGCATAACAAGCCTCATTGACCTATTTAGGTAAGTGTCACAGTGTCTCGCCGTCATTCCGGCCTTCGCCCACTGCTGTCCGGGGAAAATGAGGTTCTTCAAAAAGAAGAGCGACACATCAAGCTGATGTCGACGATTTTCCAGAAAATTCACCGCTACCGATTCGTCATCCCAGCTTTCGCTGGGATGACGAGCTTTTAGCTATTTCCGCAAGGCCTGCAGAGATTTTCCCAGGACAGTAGTGGGCCTTCTCCGCAATGACGGCTAAGTAAAAAGTGGCTATATGCCCCAAGCCAAAGTGGCTATTTTTTCAGGCCACTCATCAGCCTAGTTTCTACGGCGAGCGTTTCCGCGCGAAACTTAGGAGAAGCGTATGGCTCTGCTCAATAAGCGCTGGACAGGCTGGGTGCTTGGCGTAGTGATGCTTGCGGGGTGGACTGCCGCGATATCGGCGAATGCAGTGCGTAACGATGGGCACGAGTTCGATTTCGAGTTCGGCACCTGGAAAACCCATGTGTCCATGCTCAAGCAGCCGTTGACCGGCTCGAAAGCCTGGGCGGAATACGATGGCATCACCATCGTGCACAAGGTATGGGATGGACAGGCGAACCTGGTGGATCTGGATATGAAGAACGCATCCAGCCATCTGAAGCTTGCCTCGTTCCGGCTGTTCAATCCGGCGACGCATCAGTGGAGCCTGTATGTGGCCAACAGCCACAGCGGCACCCTTGGCGTGCCGAGCATCGGCGGGTTCGCAGATGGGCGTGGTGTGTTCTATGACAAGGAAACGTTCGACGGCAAACTCGTCACCGTGCGCTTTGTCATTACGCCGCGTAGTGCGGATGCCATCCACTTCGAGCAGGCGTTTTCCGCGGATGACGGAAAGACGTGGGAGACGAACTGGATTGCCGATGACACGCGGGTGAAAGATCGATAGCGAATCCTCTCGCGTCGATTGTCAGCTTGCCGGATGCGTTCCCTCCCCTACGTGTAGTAGGGGAGGGTTAGGGTGGGGTGAAGCAATCTCGCGGCAAGCTCGAACAACCCCACCCCAGCCCTCCCCTGCAAGCAGGGGAGGGAGCCGTCATTCGCGCAGCCGGGATTTGAGGTTGATCGGGGTGGACAGAAAGCAACCCAACATCAACTTTCCTTCACCACCGCCGGCAACACGAGCGTGTGCTGCGTATGCCGCACCTTCGCTTCCAGATAGCGCACGTTGTGCCGCCCGAAGAAAACGCCCGTCGGCCGCACGCCCGCCATCTCGATGCCCTGCGCTTCCAGTTGCGCCCGCTTATCGGGATTGTTGGTGATCAGCGTGATGCGCGTGACGCCCAGCGCCTTGAGCATCTCGGCGGCGGCGGTGTAGTCGCGTTCGTCATCGCCGTGGCCCAGCGCGCGATTGGCGGCGTACGTGTCGTGCCCCAGTTCCTGCAGACGGTACGCATCCAGTTTCGCGTACAAGCCGATGCCGCGGCCTTCCTGGCGCATATAGAGCAGATAACCACCTTCTTCGTGCAGGCGTAGCAGCGATTCCTGCAGCTGCGGGCCGCAGTCGCAGCGGGCCGAGCCGAGCACGTCGCCGGTCATGCATTCGGAGTGCAGTCGAACCAGCGGCGCTTCGCTGTCCTGGTTGCCGAAGCGCAGCGCGAAATGTTCCTTGCCGTCGGACAGGCCGCAGAAGCTGTAGATGGTGGCGGAGGCCTCGCGACCATCGGCCAGGTGGATGGGCAACTGCGCGGCGGTGCGAACGCAGGGTTCGGTGGTGGGGACAGCATGCAAGCAGGGCGAAGCCATGGCGTTGATCTCGTGGACTGGGCGAGCTCAGCGCGCCCGCACAGGTTGTACGCGGCGCTCCCACAGCACGAAGGCCGGGAGCGCCAGGAAAACGATGCCGATCGGGAGGAATATGCCGACGCCGCCCGCAATATCAATGATACCCAGGTCGCGCAGTGCCGGGATGGCAAGAGCAACGAAGACAAGGGCTTGCGCGATTTTGGCAGGGAGCGGCATGGGATCGTTCTCGATAGCGGGCGTCCTGTGAGTGCGTTTCCGGCGGTTTGGGGTTGAAGAGCGCCATCCTGGCCCAAGTCGCTGGGCCCCGGCGTTCGCCGGGGCGACGGGCTCTACTCGTCATTCAAGGCCGCACGCAGGGCTTCGGCAAGCTGCTGGATGGTGAAGGGCTTGGCCAGCAGGCGGATATTGTCGTGCCCCGGCGCCGCGCGCTCGACGATGTCGCGGGCGTAGCCGCTCATCAGCAGCACGCGCAGGCCCGGGTGGCGTTTGGTGACCACGTCGGCCAGTTGCACGCCGCTGGGGCCGGGCATCACCACGTCGGTCAGCAGGATCGACACTTCCGGATGCGCCGCCATGACGCGCTCGGCGCTTTCGGCATCTTCCGCCTGCAGTGCGGTGTAGCCCAGTTCCTCCACGGCGGAGGTGACGAAAGTGCGCACTTCAGGGTTGTCCTCCACCACCAGGATCGCGTGGGGAAGGGCGGCGACCAGTCCGTTGTGCTGCGCCAGCGGCGCGGGCTGCGGCGGCTCCGAACGGGGCAGATACAGCCTGACGACCGTGCCCACGCCCACTTCGCTATGGATCTTGATATGCCCGTTGGATTGGGTAAGAAAGCCGTGGATCTGGGCAAGCCCGAGGCCCGTGCCGCGACCCACCGATTTGGTGGTGAAGAAGGGCTCGAACACCTTGTTCAGGACTTCCTTGCTCATGCCCTGGCCGGTATCGGATACCGATACCATCACGTATTCGCCGGGCGTCACGCCATCGTTCAAACGGGCATAGCCATCGTCCAGGTACGCGTTGGCGGTTTCGATCACCAGTTCGCCGTGGCCGTCCATGGCATCGCGGCTGTTGACCGCCAGGTTGAGGATGGCGCTTTCCAGTTGCGGCCGATCCACATAGGCGTGCCACAGGCGATCGCCCAGCGCGAGCTTGATGGTGATGTTCTCGCCCAGGGTGCGGCTGAGAATGGTGGACATCTCCTGCACGCAGGCGTTGACGTCGATCGAGGCCGGATGCAGCGCTTGCCGCCGGGAAAACGCCAGCAGGCGCTTGGTCAGGTCGCTGGCCTTGCCGGCGCCCATCAGTGCGTTCCGGATGAATTTGTCGGCGCCGTCCAGGCCTTTTTCCAGCCGCCGCAGGGCCATTTCCAGATTGCCCACCACCACCGCCAGCATGTTGTTGAAGTCATGCGCGATGCCGCCGGTCAATTGCCCGAGCGCTTCCATCTTCTGCGCCTGGCGCAACTGGGCTTCGGTGGAAAGATGCTGTTGCATCTGCTCCTTCAGCGCGGCGTTCTTGAATTCCACTTCGTAACGTTGGCGCGCCTCTTCGCGCACCACCAGCACGGCAAGCAGCAGGGCAAGGAACGTGGTGGCGGTAATCGTCCACAGCAGTTGCTGCTGCTTGTGGCGCGCGCCGCGCAGGCTGGCCACTTCGCGCTTGGTTTCGTTCACGTCCATCTGCGCGATGAGGTAGCGGATCTCGCGCATCAAATGCAGGCCCGCGCCTTGCTTGACGGTGGCTACCGCATCGACGTCGTCGTTGGTCTTGCGCAGCTCGATGGTATGCGCCAGTTCGCTCATCTTCTGGCCGACCACGACGGCGAGCTGATCGAGCAGCTTGCGTTGCGCAGGGTCGTCGGCCATCAGCGTGCGCAATTCCTGCTGCGTTTTCGCCAGTTGCTCGCGTGCTTGCGTATAGGGTTGCAGGTACTCCGCATCACCCGTCAGCAGATAGCCGCGCTGCCCGGTTTCCGCATCGCGCATTTCCCCATACAGCTCGCCGACGGCGTTCTGGATGCGCATGGATTTGTTGACCAGATCATAGGCGCGCTGGCTGTTGATGGAGGCGAGCACCGCCAGGCCACATGCCACCAAAAGCAGCAGGAAGCCGGCCAGGACTTCCAGACGAACGACCCTTTTCATACGGTTGGTCAGCATAGAACAACGTTCCCGTTTGGAGTCGCGGCTAAGGGAGCGCCTTGTGGGCGCCCCGCTCAGCGTGCATGACGGCTTGTGAAGCTTGCGAGTCTAAAGGGCTAGACCTGAGCAGAACCCTGCTCCTTGCACAGCCGGCCTTACCGCTGCGGCTCGGTAATGCGCAACAGCGGTTTGCCCGCCACCGATTTCAGCGGGAAATAAGCCTTGTGCGTGGCCTCGTCCACCGCCACCACGTGGGCGTTCGGCCCGAGCATGGCCGTTCCCAACGGGCTTACGGCATGCGCATGCACGCCATAGATGGATACTTGCCCCGATTCGCCTGCGACATAAAGCCATCCCAATGAGCGGTCGAACGCCAGCACGTCGGGGTCCTTGGCCACCTCGAAGGTCGACAGCAGCTTGCGCTGGGTCAGGTCCACCACGATCAGCTTGTCGTTGTCCTCGCATGCAATAAAGGCCACATGCGTCTGAGGATCGATGTAGAGACCGTGGTTGCCTTCCGCGCCGGGAAGCGTCATGCGGCTGATCACCTTGTCGGTGGCCGGATCGATTTCCACCAGCTCATTGCGCGTCTGCACGTTGGCGAAAATGTGCTTGGAAACCGGGTCGTACTGCGTGTTGCCCACTTCGCCGCCCAAGGCGATGGTGGCCACGCGCACATGGGTGCGCACGTCGATCACGGTATCGGTGCCGCCGTGCTCGTCGGAAACATAAAGCTTGTGCATGTCCGGCGCGTAGGCCATGCCGTCCGGATAATCGCCGGCCGGCACACGTGCCGTAATGGCCAGCGTTTTCGGATCGATCGCCACGACTTCGTTCGTGCCGGTGGCGGAGGCGTACACGCGCTGCAGCTCCGGTACGAACAGCACGCCATGCACGTGGCTGACGTTGGCGATATCGGCGATCACTTTCTGCTGCTGCGTATCGAACACCGTGACCACGCTATCGCCCAGGTGCGCGAGATAAAGACGATGTGCCGCCGGATCCAGGCTGGCGTAATCCCAGCGCGTGGTGCCACCGGTAAGCGGTACGTCCGCCACGGTCTTGAGCGGCAAATGTCCGGTGGCCGTGTCGCGGCATGCCACGGATGAGGCAAGCAGCGCCAGAGCGAGGGCGGGCAGCAGCGGAGTGCGATGGATGGCGCGCTGGCGCATGGCGTGTCTCCTTCGAAAGCACGGTACCCAGGAGCCGTCGCCCCGGCGTAGGCCGGGGCCCGGCGCCTTTATACGCCTGTTGTTGTAGATATAACATAGACGTAATATTCACTACATGATCCAAGAACATCCCCCCTGGCTGCTGCTGGTCGCCTCCCTGAGCGGACGAACGCCAGCGCCCCGCATGCGCCTGTGGCGCGCCCTTAAGGCGGCCGGCGCTTACGCCCTGCGCGATGGTGTCTACCTGTTGCCGGCCAGCGATAAGGCCGCCGAGCTTTTTCGTGTCCAGGCCGCCGAGGTGGCGCAGGCCGGCGGCTCGGCGCATGTCATTCCTTTCCACGCCGATTCGCCCGAACACGACGCCGAGCTGCGCGCCGCCTTCGACCGGACCACCGCGTACGCCGAAGGCCTTACGGACTTGACGGCGTTGCTATCGGAACTGGTCACGCTGGCCGAGGTGGACGCACGGCGACGCCTGGCGAGCGTGCGCCGCGATCTGGAAACTATTGTCGCCACGGATTTCTTTCCCGGCGCGGCGCGCGATCAGATCGAAGCAGCATTGCGCGATGCCGAGCAGGCGCTCAACGCACGCTTCTCGCCGGATGAGCCACGCGTTGATCATCAGGCGATTCCGCAACGCCATGCTTCGGATTATCACGGCCGGCGGTGGGCCACACGTCGGCATCTATGGGTGGATCGTGCCGCATGCGCGTGGCTGATTCATCGCTTCATCGATCCGCAGGCGCGCTTTCTATGGCTGGCCAAACCGGCCGATTGCCCGCCCGATGCGCTGGGTTTCGACTTCGACGGCGCAACCTTTACGCACATCGATCAGCGCGTGAGCTTTGAAGTGTTGGCGGCAAGCTTCGGCCTCGATCGCGACGCCGGCATCGCGCGCCTGGGCCAGTTGGTGCATTACCTGGACGTCGGCGGCGTACCGGTCGCCGATGCGGCGGGATTCGCCAGCGTCATGACGGGTGCGCGCGCCCGCCATGGTGAGGACGACGATGCCCTCGTGCAGGACATCGGCATCGTGCTGGATTGTTTGTACAGCGCCTACCTTGAAACGCACGCAAGCGAGAGCCCGATGGATACGCAGCGATGAGCACCGATGGCGTCATCGACAAACCGTCGTTGCGTGAAGCGACCAGGGTCTGGATGAAAATCGGCCTGCTCAGCTTCGGCGGGCCGGCCGGGCAGATCGCGGTGATGCATCGGGAACTGGTGGAGCGGCACAAGTGGATCAGCGATGTGCGGTTCCTGCACGCGCTCAACTACTGCATGTTGTTGCCGGGGCCTGAAGCGACGCAACTGGCCATCTATGTCGGATGGATGCTGCATCGGACCGTCGGCGGGCTTATCGCGGGCATTCTGTTCGTGCTGCCGGGCTTCGTCACGATCCTGGCGTTGAGCATCATCTATGCGTTGTACGGGCACGTGCCTTTGATCGTGGCGGTGTTCTTCGGCCTGAAAGCGGCAGTGCTTGCGGTCGTGGTGGAAGCCGTGTTGCGCATCGGGCGCAGGGCGTTGAAGAACCGTCTTATGGTGGGCATCGCGGGGCTCGCCTTTATCGCCATTTATATCTTCAAGGTGCCGTTTCCGTGGATCGTGGCCGGCGCCGCGGTGCTGGGCATCGCGGGGCGGTGGCGCTTGCCGCGCTACTTCCCGGCGCCCGCATCCAGCAGCACGGATGCTTCGTCGGCGTACGTGATCGATCGGCTGATCGGACAGGGGCAGCTGCAGCACACCCGGCCGTCCGCACGGCGCGCCGCGCGCATCACGCTGACGTGGCTGGCCATCTGGCTGGCGCCGGTGATGCTGGCCATCGGCGCGTTCGGTCTGCATAGCGTGCTGGCGCAGCAGGGCATTTTCTTTTCGCAAACTGCCGTGGTGACGTTCGGTGGCGCCTACGCGGTGCTGGCCTATGTGGCGCAGCGCGCGGTCGACCATTTTCACTGGATCACGCCCGGGCAGATGCTCGACGGTCTGGCGTTGGCGGAAACCACGCCCGGGCCGTTGATCATGGTGCTGCAATTTGTCGCCTTCATGGGCGCGTTCCATCATGAGACGGCCTTGTCGCCGTTGCGGGCCGGCATTGGCGGATCAATCCTCACCACCTGGGTGACGTTCGCGCCGTGCTTTCTGTGGATTTTTCTCGGTGCGCCGTATGTGGAAGCGCTGCGCAACAATCACACGCTCAATGCCGCGCTGTCGGCGGTGACGGCGGCGATCGTGGGCGTGATTCTCAATCTCTCCGTGTGGTTCACCTTGCATACGCTGTTCGCGAAGGTTTATCGCGCGGGATTTTTGCCGATCGAGATTCCGCAATGGAATACGGTGAACCCGCTGGCGCTTGTGCTTGCCGTGGCCGCGCTGTTGGCGATGTTGCGCTGGAAAGTTGGTATGGGTTGGGTGTTGTTCGGTAGCGGGCTGGTGAGTGCGTTGTACGCCATTCTGTAGCCCGACGCAGCATGTGCATGCTGGGGTTCGGGAAGCGGTAGGTTTCTAACGACACTTGCGTATTAATCCTACAATATGGTTGCATCGCGGTTTGCTCGATTGGGCCACGGTGATGCGTCGCGCCATCAAACCTGTTTTCTTCGCCGCCATGGTTGTGCTCGGCATGGCTCACGCTGTCGACGCACCACGAGCGACATCCACGCACCTCGAAGGACCCTTGCTGCCTTCGGGCGCGGATCCATGGGTGACGCAACGCGACGGCGTCTACTACTACACCAGCACGGAGCGGGATCGCATTTCGTTGCGCAAGACCACGGACATGGCGCGCCTCGCCGATGCGCCGCCGGTGGTGGTGTGGCGTGCTCCCGCAAGCGGACCCAATTCCACGTCGGTGTGGGCGCCGGAGCTGCATTATCTGGACGGCAAGTGGTATCTGTATTATTCCGCCGCCGACCAAGCGCATGACGATGATGCGCATCGGCATATCTTCGTGCTGGAAAACGACTCGCCCGATCCCACGCAAGGCACGTGGCTCGACAAGGGCATGCTGAAGACGCACCGCAACGGCATCGATGGCACCGTGTTCGACCACGCCGGCAAACGCTATTTCGTCTATTCCGCCTATGTGGATGACCACAGCGACCTGATCATTGCGCCGATGCCCACGCCATGGACCCTGGGCGAGCCGCAAGTGGACATCGCCCATCCCACCTATGCCTGGGAAATGCAGGGCGGCCGCAAGATCATGGAAGCGCCGGAATTTCTGCAAGGGCCGCGCGGTACGGTGTTTCTCACTTATTCGGCGAGTGCATGCTGGTCGGATGGTTATTCGCTGGGACTGTTGCAAGCCGATGCCCAGGCGGATCTGCTCGATCCGTCGGCATGGCGCAAATCACCAGAGCCCGTGCTCACCAGTTCGGCGAAGCTCGGCATTTACGCGCCCGGGCACAATGGGTTCTTCAAGACCGCCGATGGAAAGGATTGGATCATCTTTCACGCCAACGGCGGCCCGGGTTGGAAGTGCACGCCGCGCCGTGCGCCCTATATCAAGCCGTTCCATTGGAACGCCCAAGGGCGCCCGGTTTTCATGGCAGTCACGCAGACCTTAAGCGCAACCAATTGAAGAACAAGCCTTGCTCGCGATCTTCGGCGCGATGGCCTTCGCGTTCCTGCACGACAATACCCAGGCGGGTACGCGGCATACCGCCGGTCTGGCTGTTCACCTGAACCTCCTCGCCATGCGGAAGGGGAAAGTGGGTGGTCAGCACCATCGTGTCATCGAGTTCGGCAATCAGCCGTGCCGGTTTGCTGATGTTGCTGGCGTTCCAGCCGCAGGCGATGCGGATCTGCACGTCTTGCGGCGGCACCGGGTTGCGGTGGTCGATGTTCCAGCTATCGGCCTTTTTCAGGAGGTCGCTCAATCGCGGATCGTCCCAATCCACGTTGCCGATCGAAACGCTCGAACGTGTCTTGTCATGTCCCATGGTGGCCCCCTTGTTCCGGTCAACGTTGACGCGATCACGGGCAATCCATGCTGGGAAACACAAGGCCGGCCGGTAAGGCGTCCGCACGGCCTTGGTCTCTCGGCGATCAAGCTAGCACGATTGCCACTCCTGCGCATGGGCGCCGGCCCGGTATGCACATAGCCGATGTAATCAGGCACTTAGATAAGTCCCGGCGATACCTTTCCTCTGCGGCCAGGGCGTAAACTGCGCCGACCTATGTTGACCCGACACCCAGGGATGCAATGAACGAACAGGCCACTACGGCGCCTCATGCGATTTCCGTGCGGGGCGTCAGCAAGACCTACAAGGGCGGCTTCCAGGCGTTGAAGTCGATCGATCTGGATATCCGGCGCGGCGAAATCTTCGCCTTGCTTGGTCCGAACGGCGCCGGCAAGACCACGCTGATCAGCATCATCTGCGGCATCGTCAAAGCCAGCGGCGGCACGGTCACCGCCGACGGGCACGACGTGGTGCGCGATTACCGCGCCACACGCACCAGGATCGGCCTGGTGCCGCAGGAGTTGTCGACCGATGCGTTCGAAACAGTGTGGGCGTCGGTGCGGTTCAGCCGCGGCTTGTTCGGGCGGCAACGCGACGACAAGCACGTCGAGAAAGTGCTGCGCGATCTGTCGCTGTGGGACAAGAAAGACGCCAAGATCATGACCTTGTCCGGTGGCATGAAGCGCCGCGTGCTGATCGCCAAGGCGCTGGCCCACGAGCCGAGCATTTTGTTTCTGGATGAGCCCACGGCCGGCGTGGACGTGGAGCTTCGGCACGACATGTGGCGCATGGTGCGCAACCTGCGCGAAACCGGCGTGACCGTGATTCTCACCACGCACTATATCGACGAGGCCGAGGAGATGGCCGATCGGGTGGGCGTGATCACCGGCGGCGAATTGATCCTGGTGGAAGACAAGCACGTGCTGATGCGCAAGCTCGGAAAGAAGCAGCTGACCATCAGCCTGCAAAGCCCCATGCAGGCGCTGCCCGAAGGCCTGGACGGCTACATGCTGGAGCTTTCCGGCGACGGCACCACGCTTACCTATACCTTCGATGCGCAGAGCGAGGACACCGGCATCGCTACCTTGCTGCGCAAGCTGGGCGACCGGGGTGTCGATTTCAAGGATCTGCACACCGAGGAGAGTTCGCTCGAAGACATCTTCGTGAGCCTGGTACGGAGGACGCCATGAACATTCCCGCAATTGGCGCCATCTACCGCTTCGAGATGGCCCGCACCTTCCGCACGCTGACGCAGAGCATCTTCTCGCCGGTGCTGTCGACATCGCTGTACTTCATCGTGTTCGGCACTGCGATCGGCTCGCGCATGGGGCACATCGGCGGCACCAGCTATGGTGCCTTCATCATTCCCGGGCTGATCATGCTGTCGCTGCTCAACGAGAGCATTTCCAACGCCTCGTTCGGCATCTACCTGCCCAAATGGTCCGGCACCATCTACGAATTGCTGTCCGCGCCGGTGTCGCCGCTCGAAGCGGTGCTTGGCTATGTGGGCGCGGCGGCGACCAAGTCGATGATGCTGGGTCTGCTCATTCTCGTCACCGCGCGCTTCTTCGTGCCGTATACCATCCTGCATCCGCTGTGGATGATCGCCTTCCTGCTGTTGACGGCGGTGACCTTCAGTTCGTTCGGTTTCATCATCGGGCTGTGGGCGGATGATTTTCAGAAGCTGCAAGTGATTCCGCTGATGGTGGTGACGCCACTGACGTTTCTCGGCGGCGCCTTCTATTCGATTGGCATGCTGCCGCCGTTCTGGCAAAAGGTCGCGCTGTTCAATCCGGTGGTGTATCTCATCAGCGGATTTCGCTGGAGCTTCTACGGCCAGTCCGACGTCAATGTGGTATTGAGCGCCGGCATGACGGTGGCGTTTCTGCTGCTGTGCGCCGTGCTGATCGGCTGGATTTTCCGCACCGGCTACAAGCTGCGTTCGTAGCGGCTCGCCGCCCCGACGAAGGCCGGGGCGGCGATGCGTAGGGAACTACGGTTCCCACCACGCCCCTTCATCCGCCGTGCCATTGCTCGCCACCGTGGAAATGGCCTGCGTCGCCGTATCAAAAATATGCACCGACATATACTGGCCCGCATTCGCGCCCTGAATGACATAGCGCGTGCGGTTGAGCAGGATCTGTGTATCGTCCTCGGACCACTGCACCGGATAGTAATAATCGAAAGCGACCGGATGCGTGGTGAGCTGGCGGACATGGCTGCCATCGGCGCGCATCGTGAACACGGCGCCAAACGTGCCGTAGGCGGAGCCCGGCACATTCACGTTCTGTGCGAACGCCACGTAGCGGCCATCGCGCGACCAGGTGGGCGAGGTGCCATACAGTGTGCCGAATTCCGAACCAACGGACTTGCCGGTAGTGAAGTCCACCGCTTCCATCGCGGAGGTGGCATCCCACGCGTAGACACCATGCGTGCCATCCGCCGAAATCGACAGATGCGCAACGTCACCGATATTCCGATGCGAAACGCGCGTGGCTTTGCCGGTCGCGACATCCACTTTGTAGTAGTCCGAATAGACCGGTGGATTCACGCCTTCCGTGCCGTAGTAATGGAGCTCGACAAACAGTTGCCGGCCATCCAGCGACCACTGCGGCGCCTGGAACACCGCATCGGTGATGCCGGAGCAGAACAGCACGTGCTGATGCTCGCCATTGGACTGCACCGTGGCCAGGCACTGATGGGTATCCACACCGCCTTCGATATAGGCGATCCAGCCGGTAGGCCCCCACACCGGAAGCTGGTGGCGGCTCTTGCCCAGGGTAATCTGCCGGACATTGCCGCCATTGCGGTCCATGCGGTAAATCTGCGATTCGGTAAACCAGTCCGCCGTGGTGACGCGCTCAAACACGATGGCGCGGCCATGAGGAGACCAGCGCGCTCCCAGGTCGAGCGTGCCTAAGGTCAGTGGCGCAAGCTTGGCGTTCATCCCTCCGCTGGCCGATGCGCGGTACAGCGCTGTGCCATTGGGGCTATCGGAAGCGTCGACGTGCGTTTGTGAATAAAGCACCGAACCGTCTGGCGCCTGTTCGGCTGCTTGGCTACCCGATGCATGCGCGGCCACGATGGCAGCGGCAAAAACGAAAGACGACGTCGCTGCGAAGCGACGCACTAGCTGCGCTACTTTCATACGGATTACCTCGATGATCCCCTGACTACTGAAGTCCCCTGTGGGAAGGATGCTAGGCGGGGAAGCGTGAAGCTTGAGAAAAAATGCGCGCGGCATTAACACACGACGGAGTGCATTTTCACGCATGTGAATTTTCACATTTCGCGAATTCCAGCAGGTTGGGTTAGCGAAGCGTAACCCAACGTGTCCGAGGCGATTTCGTTGGGTTACGCTGCGCTAACCCAGCCTACGATGGCTCTGCTTCACCTGTTTCCCTTCAATAAAAATCCATGCGCTGACCGCGCTCAATAACGCGAGCGCCGCGGAAATCACCATTACCCAACGAAAGCCCGCAACGAACGACACGTTCACCGCATGCTTCACCGCCGCCAAGGTCGCTGTGGGATAATCGTCCGGCACCACCATGCCCGCGAGTTTCTGTCTCTGCGCATCGATGTCGGAAACAAGTTTTGCCGGCGCATGCAGTTGCGCAAGCTGGCGATCCAACGCCGCATTGAAAGCCACGGTCAACACAAAGCCGAACAACGCTATCGCCAGCAACGCGGCAGTGCGCGACACTGCGTTGTTGATGCCCGATGCGGTGCCCGCCAGTTCCTTGCCCACCGCGTTCATTACCGTGGTGGTCAGCGGCGCCACCGTTACGCTCATGCCAAGCCCGAGAATGCAAACGGCCGGAAAGAATGCGCTCCAGTAACGGCTTTCGCTGGAAGGCAGCGCGAGCATGGCGAAGCCAACGGCAGCGATCACCGGCCCCACCATCAACGGGAGCTTGGATCCGAAGCGGTCGACCAGCCCGCCTGCCCAACGCGACAACACGAACATGATCGCGATGAACGGGAACAGGGCCGCGCCCGCGAGGGTGGCGCCATAACCTTGCACCTGGATCAGGTTCAGCGGCAGAAAGAACAGGCTCCCGCCCAGCGCCGCATAGAGCAGCAAGGTAAGCAGGTTGGCGCCGGCGAAATTGCGTTCGCGAAAAAGCTTCAACGGCAACATGGGCGACGCGACGCGGATCTCGACGCGCACGAACACCAGCAATGCAAGCACGCCGATGACGATCGCCATCCAGATGGGCGTGGCCGCCCAGCCGCGCGTGGGTGCTTCGATAAACGCGAATACCAACCCGGCCAAACCGATCGTCACCAGGCTCGCGCCCGGCACGTCGATGGACCCGGCATTCGTTCCCTTGCTCTCCGGCACCTTCGCCGCGCATATCGCCAGCAGCACGGCGCCGATCGGCGCATTGACCAGAAAGGCCCAGATCCACGAGTAATGCTCGACCAGAAAACCGCCCATCACAGGCCCGACTGCCGCCGTAATGCCACTGAAGGCCGACCACGTGCCGATCGCGGCACCGCGTTCGGCGGGTGGAAACGTCGCACTGATCAAGGCCAGGCTGCCCGGCACCAGCAAGGCCGCGCCCGCACCTTGCACGGCGCGGGCGGCGATCAGCGGTCCCACCGTTCCTGACAACGCGCACGCGATGGAGGCCAGCGTGAACAGCCCCGTGCCGAACATGAAGACGCGCTTGCGCCCGAAACGATCGCCCAGCACGCCGCCGACCAGCAGCAAGGACGCGAGAAACAGCGCGTACGATTCCACGATCCACTGCGCATCCGCGGTCGTGGCGCTCATCTCGTGCTGGATCGCCGGCAGCGCGACATTGACCACCGTGCCGTCGATAAAGGCGAGGCTGGAACCGAGAATCGCAGCGACCAGCGTCCAGCGCCGCGACGGCGCCGAACAGCGCGTTGCTGCTGCGCCGCTCAGGATGACACCGTCCTCACAGGGAGGTTTTCCGATCTGGCTCATCAGGTCCGCCGGAAACGCGATCTGGCGGAGCTTACTCCGTCATGGGTGAAGGTGGGCGGCGGGGCGAGGGTGTATTGAAGCCAATCGCACCCATTTAGGCCGATAACTCATCGCTTGCCGTGAGTGCCCCCTCCCTTGCAAGCAGGGGAGGGGATGCATCTTCGCGAGTGTCAATATGCGCGCTTAAAGCAACTCAATAATCGCGAATATCCAGCGCAATAAAACAGCGCGCGCTATAGCCTTGCTCGGTCGACGGCCACGTCAATTGGCTCAACATGCGATCACCGGCTGACCATGGCTGGTTATCCAGCAACGCTTCGGCCACCACCGAGCCGTCATCGGCGCGGCGATGAAACAGGCGCACCCAGTGCAGTTCGCCGCTCAATGCTTCGTTGCCCAGTGCGTCGCGCAAGGCCGGCAGCAAGCCTTCAGGCGCAGCCACGCCGTCACGGTTGAACGCCATCGGGCCGACGAACACGTCCCAGCTGCGCACGCCAAGTTCCCAGCTTTGCAGTTGAATGCGCCGATCGTCGGTCACGTACCAGCATGCGGCCAGCAACACGTACAGGACACTGCGTTCGAACGCCTTCAGCGCGTCGCGCGCGCCGGCATCACCGCGTCCGTTACCGGCAAAGCTTTCCTCGATATGGCGCTCTTCGCTGATCACCACGTCGACGTCCAGGCGGCCCGGCGCACCGTCCGCGCCTTCGCTCCAGCTGGCGCGTATGGCGGGAAAATCGCCATCGGTTACCAGCCAGTCCTCATCCACTTCCAGCTCCACGTCGTGGCGTTCGAACAGGCGCATCAGGTCGGCGCGCAGGGCAGTCTCGTTCATCGGAAATACTCGTCGGCGATAAGTCGCGATAGCCTCTCATAAATGCGGCGTCGGCGGGTTTTTATCTATCGCCATCCGATGGAAGCATGCCGATCGTGCGCATCCATGTTTCGGCCAACGCAGGCCAGCGTGTGATGGGGTTTGCCGTAGGCCGCAATCCGAAGGCGTGCCCGCCGTGCGCATACAGATGCATCTGTGCCGGCACCCCTGCGTTTTTCAGTGCCGTGTAGTAAACGAGCGCCTGATCTACGCCGTCGACGTAGTCGTCTTCGGCCTGCAACAGAAACGTGGGCGGCGTTTCATGGGACACCGGAACATTCGGATTCAAGGTACCCTGATCGGTGGCCAGGTGTCCCGGATAGATCGCAAGCGCAAAATCCGGCCGGCTGCTTTGCTTGTCGGCATTGTCGACTGGCGCATACACGCGGCGCTTGAAGCTGGTGCTCACTTCCGCCACCAGATAGCCGCCCGCTGAAAAGCCGAGTACGCCGACGCGGTGAGGATCGATATGCCATTGTGCGGCATGGGCCCGCACCAGCCGCACGGCTCGCTGTGCATCCTGCAGGGAGGGTACCGACAACGCCCGATTATGCGGACGGCAGTCGCACTGCCATCGATAAGGCTCACTCGGAACGCGGTATTTCAACAACACGCACGTGACGCCCTTGGCCGTCAGCCAATCGCAGACATCGGTGCCTTCCAGGTCGATCGCCAGGATCTGGAAACCGCCGCCTGGAAACACCACCACCGCCGCGCCCGTGTTCTGGCCGTTCGGCGCATAGACCGTCATCGTGGGTTGCGACACGTTGGTCACGCTGGTGACGGGTTTGCCGCCGATCAGCGCGTTCGGATCCGAATGGGTGGTCTCCGGTCCCGGCATGGGGGTAGCCTCGGGCGGTACGCTTGGCCATAACGGCATCTGTTTGTGTCCGGCAGCGGGCTGCCACGCTGTTGAGGCCGCGTGCGCGCTTGCGTATGCGAGCAATAGACATAAGGCGATAAGCCCTCGCTTCATGCGCTCCCCTGAACCTTCGTGGCGATGCAGTCCTCCTGATTCTGGATGTCGCCTGGGTACTTTCGCAGCCAGTTCTGTGGAATTATGCGGGCAGTTCCGGCAATGAAGGTATTTCCCATGAAGATGCTGAGGAACCTGATAGGCGCCGTTTCCATGCTGTTGCTTGCCCCTTCCTGCCTGGCGCAGTCGGAGGATCCGCATATCGCTGCGATCGTGGCGAATCTCTCGCCGGCCATGGTCAAGGAGGGCGCATCGATCCATGGAAAATCCTTGCGCGAAATGATGGACGAGGATCATGTTTCCGCCGTAAGCGTTGCTTTCATACGGCATGGAAAAGTCGCCTGGGTGCGCAGCTTCGGCACGCTGGGCAGCGGAGGCGCTCCAGCTACGCCCGATACGCTTTTTCAGGCCGGTTCCATCAGCAAGCCGGTTACCGCTACCGCGGCCATGCATCTTGTGCAGCAGGGAAAGCTATCGCTCGACACGGATGTGAATACCGCGCTGGTTCACTGGAAAGTGCCGGCGTCGGACAAGGCGGAAGGTAAACCGGTGACCTTGCGTGAACTGCTCAGCCATACGGCGGGCATCAATGTGCATGGGTTTCCGGGTTATGCCGCCGGCACGCCCGTTCCTACCACCTTGCAGGTGCTGGATGGAACGCAACCGGCGACGAATCCCCCGATACGCGTGGAACAGGTGCCAGGCAAGCAATGGGATTACTCCGGCGGCGGCTACGTGATTCTGCAACAGATGATCACCGACGTAACCGGCCAGCCGTTTGCCGATGTGCTACGCGACGTGGTGCTGAAACCGTACGGCATGACGCACAGTTCGTTTCAGCAACCGCTTGCGCCGGATACCTTGAAGCAGGTGGCGATGCCTTACGAAGCCAATGGCACGCCGATCGCAGGCGGTCCGCACGTTTATCCCGAACTGGCGGCGGCGGGGCTTTGGACCACGGCGAGCGATCTGGCCCGCTTTCTTCTCGCCACCCAGCAGGGCTTGATGCACGGAAACGCCGTGTTGAACAAGTCGACCGCGCAGCAGATGGTGACGCCTGGACTGGGCGACTGGGGTTTGGGGCTGGAGATCGGCGGCAAGCCGGATCGTCGCTATTTCTGGCACGGCGGCGGCAACGAAGGCTACCAATGCATCATGACCGCCTACGAGGGCGACGGAGACGGCGCCGTGGTGATGACCAACAGCAACCAAGGTTATGCGTTGGCCAACGACATCATCCGCAGCATTGCCCGCGAGTATCAATGGCCGGATTGGGGGCCGCGCGTGGTGCATACGGTTTCGGTGGACGCGGCGACGCTCAAGCGGTATGTCGGCAGCTACAAAATCAATCCGTGGTTCTCGTTTGTGGTTACGTTTGAGAAGAACACATTGCTTATCCAGGGAACGGGTCAACCCAAGCTCGAGCTGTGGCCGGAATCACCCACGCGATTTACGTTTGTGGTGGATGTCGATGTGGCGTTCGTGCGTGATGCGCATGGAACGGTGACGGGGATGAATGTGTTGCAGGATGGGAAGACGACGTTTGCCAAGAAGCAATAGGTTCTGTTGATTTGCGTCGAGCCACAGCTAGCCGGAATGCATTCCCTAGGTATAGTAGGGAAGGGTCAGGGTGGGGTGAAGCAACCTCGCCATGCGATTCAACCATGCGGCAAGCCCGGACAACCCCACCCCAACCCTCCCCTGCCGGCAGGGGAGGGAGCCGTCATTCGCGCAGTCGAGGTTTGTGGCTACCCAAGCACGGCAAACGGCCGAATCTCGATATCACTCCGTCCCGGCATCGGATTAGGGCAGCGCTTCACCCAGGCGACCGCCTCATCCATATCCTTGACTTCCCAGATCCAGAAGCCGGCGACCAGTTCGCGGGTTTCGGTGAAGGGGCCGTCGGTGACCGTGCGTTGGGCGCCATCGAACGCAACCCGCTTGGCCTGCGCGGTGGGCGTGAGGCCTTCGGCCATGACCAGCACGCCGGCACGGCGCAACTCATCGTTGTACTCGCCCATCGCCTTCATCATGGCGGCGGTCCATTCCGCGGTGGCGGTGCCTTTTTCGCTTTCTTCGGTGGCTTTTACCAATACCATCACGCGCATGGCCGGTCTCCTGGTTCGAGTTGGGTGATCGATATCTGGACGACGAACGAGGCTTGCCGGAATCGACATCGCCATGCACTTTTTTTCGACACCAGAAGCGTGACGTGGATGTCGATGCAAAATGCGCAGAACGTCTTCCCACGCTCCGGCTGCGGCAGGGTCACGAAGCGACGGATCATGAATTGACACCGCTGCAACGCCGGCAGGTTTAATACGTTTGGCGAAAGGCGGTTGTTCCCGATGCGTGCGCATGCATGCCGGTACGGCTGCGAATACATCGTCGATGTTCTGCTTCGGGAATAGCGATGCCGGACAGAGTGAAACGTGCGTGAGTATCAGATGGGCGAGGGCGACCTCACATGACAATCGGCTGCCCCGAATGCGGAGCGCTCGAGGACATTCCGCCGCTTGCCGCCAACGCTCTTGCACGTTGCCGCATCTGCCATTATCCGCTGGAGCGCCGCAGCGGGCGCAGCATCGACGCGGCGCTGGCCTGTAGCCTGACCACGCTGGTGCTGCTTTTTCCGGCCAACCTGGCGCCGCTGATGACGGTGCATATGCTCGGCGCCGAGCGTTCGTCCGTGCTTGCTTCGGGCATTGTGTCCATGTGGCACGGCGGCTGGGTGATTCTTGCCTTGTTGCTGGGCACGTTCGGCATCGTCTTGCCGTTCGTGCGTTTCGGCGCGCTGGCGCTGGTGCTCAGCGCGGTCCGTTTCGGGTGGCATTTGAAAGGCATCGGGGTGCTGTTCCGGTGGGCGTTGTGGCTGGATATCTGGGCCATGCCGGATGTGTATCTGGTCGGTTGCTTCGTAGGGTATTCGCGCGTTACGCAGAACCTTACCGGTACCGTCGGTGCGGGTGGCTATTGCTTTATTGCCGCGGCGCTGGCGTCGATGCTTACGCGAGCTGCCCTTGATCGACGCACCGTCTGGCGCGCCATCGCTCCCGAGCACGCCTTGCCGAAAGGCGAGCCGGTCGTCTCCTGCACGGCCTGCGACCTGGTCGAGCCGGTTTCGTGCGAAGGAAGTCCCTGTATGCGTTGCGGATGGAAGCTGCTGTCGCGCAAGCCGGATGCCGTAGTGCGGGCGGGCGCGCTGTCGCTTGCGGCGCTCGTGCTGACACTGCCGGCAAATCTCTTTCCGATGACCTTATCGATACAGTTTGGCCAGCAGGTACCGCATCGGATAGTCGATGGCGTGACACAGCTGTTCCAGGCCGGGCTATGGCCGCTGGGTATTCTCATCTTTTGCACCAGCATCGTCATACCGGTGGCGAAAATCGGTGGCATGGCCTGGTTCATCCTGTCCGTGCATCGCCGGTCGCGAAAACATCTGCGCGCGAAAACGTATTTGTTCCGCTGGATCGACGAGCTCGGGCGCTGGTCGAATGTCGACGTATTCACGATCGCTGCATTCGTACCGTTGATCCACTTCGACAGCCTGGCTTCGGCGCGGCCTGCGACGGGTGCAACGGCGTTCGCGTTGGTGGTGTTCTTCACCATGGCGGCGTCGCGCGCGTTCGACCCGCGCATGATGTGGGACGCGCATGCCAGGAGGGCCGCATGAGCGGCACGCGCCAGCAGCGCACGCAGGCCGAGGTGCGGCGCAGCGCGTGGCCGGGCTGGATCTGGTCGGTGCCGATCGCCGCCTTGGGCGTGGCGATATGGCTGGGTATTCGCGGACTGACCCACAGCGGCGAGAGCGTTACCGTCACCTTCGACAACGCCTATGGCATGGATGCCAGTGACACCAAGGTGATGTTGCGCGGCGTGAAGGTGGGCGAGGTCTCGGATGTCTCGCTTGCGGACGACGGCAAGCACGTCGAGGTGAAACTCAAGATAGACAGCGACGAAAGGAAATACCTGCGCAGTGGAACCAGGTTCTTCCTGCGCGGCGCGCAACCCGACTTAAGCGATCCGGCCTCGCTCAAGGCCTTGGTCGCCGGCCCGGAAATCGTGATGGAGCCCGGTCCCGGCACGCCCGCGGATCATTTCAACGGCGCCGACCGCAAGCCTGCGCTGCCGCCGGAGCATGGCCCCACGGTGACCTATCTGGTGCGTTTCGATGGTGCGGTCGGGGCGCTCAAGGATGGCGCCGCGGTGGAGTTGCGCGGCTTTCGCGTAGGCACCGTCACCAGCGTGCGCCTCCATTACGACACGAAAACAGGCGCGCTGAATACGCCCGTGCAACTGGCGCTCGACCCGCCATCGCTCGGCATGGCGACATCGCCACCCAACGGCGATTGGCGACCGCCCGTCGACGACATGCTCAAGCGGCTTATCGCGCAAGGTTTGCGTGCGCGTCTCGCACAAGACCCTCCGCTGGTGGGGCCGAGCAAGGTCAGCCTCGACTTCGTAACCGGTGCGCCGAACGCGACGCTTACCGACGAAAACGGCATGCCGGTGATTCCCAGCACGTCGTCTTCGAACATCGACGCCATGACGGCGAAGGCGGATCAGGTCATCCAGAAAATCGACGATCTTCCGATCAAGGACATCGGCGAACAGGTGCGCAGCATCGCGGCGCACATCAATGCGATCAGCTCGTCGCCGCAGATCAAGGACAGCCTCATGCATATCGATCGATCGGTGGCGCAGATCGACCGCACGCTGCAGCAGGTGTCGCCGCAGATCGCACCACTGGTCGCGCAGTTGCGCCAGACGGCGAACTCCGCCGACCAGGCCGTCGCCGCCGCCAATCGCACACTGGGCGGCGATGCGACCGGCCAGAACGATCTGCCTGCCGCCTTGCGCGAACTCACCGATACCGCGCGTTCGATCCGCGCACTGGCCGATTATCTGGATCGCCATCCAGAAGCGCTTATTCGCGGCAAACAGGAGGAAAAACCATGAGGTCCGCCGCAATCAAGACGGGCGCTGCGCTGACTGCCCTGCTGATGGCAGCCGGATGCGGACACAGTCCTCCCGTACGCTATGTCACCCTGAGCGCCGAGCCGGCCACCGCGCCGCAAGCGGCCGCGCGCTTGCAGCCGGTGCAACTCACGGCCGTGCATATTCCCGCCGAATGGGATCGCCCCGAACTGGTGACGCAGACCTCGGCCAATCAACTGGCGATTCACGAGAACGACCGCTGGGGCGCGCCGCTCGGGCAAATGATGCGCCGCACGCTGGCACAGGATCTGCTGACGCGCTTGCCTGCGGGCTCCTTCGTATTGCCGGACGCACCAGCACCGCCCGATACACGCAAACTGGTCGTTACCGTGCTCAACGCCGAGGCCGGGGCAAGCGGCACATTGGCCTTGCAGGCGTCATGGACGCTGCTGTCCGAACCGTCTCCCCACACAGTGCTTACGCAACAGGTGAGCCTTACGTCCAACATGGCCGGTGGCGATGCGGCAGCGCAGGCAGCGGCGTTAAGTCATTTGCTAGGGCAGTTGGCCGATCGAATCAGCGCGTCCATCGTTGCGCGATAGACGCACCTGGGGCTATCCACGGCAGCTTGCCGTGCATGTGATGACAAGGATCGTCGGTCGTGCGTCCTTGCGTCCAGCTCATCGCCCCCGAAAGCTGCGATTGGACCCCTGCCATCCGGGCATCAAAGAAGCGCGCAAGGAATGTCGATTTCGGAAAACCTCGTTCGTCGTGTCAATGTCCGCAATCGAAGCTTTCGCCAGGAGGAGTCCGACATGAGCATCACCATTACCGCCTTTGAACGGTCGCCCGATGGCGGCAAGGGACTGGCCCGCGATACCCGCGTGCGCTGGGCGCTGGAAGAAGCAGGGCTGCCCTACGAGGTTCGCCTTGTCCCGCATCGGGCGATGAAAGAACCCGAGCATCTGCGTCTTCAACCGTTCGGCCAGATCCCGACGTATGAGGAGGGCGACCTGGTGCTGTTCGAATCAGGCTCGATCGTTTTCCATATCGCCGAACGCCACGGCCTGTTTCCCGCCGACGCCAACGCCAGGGCGCGCGCGATCACCTGGATGTTCGCCGCCATAAACACCGTGGAGCCGCCGATCCTGGAATTGGTGACCGCCAGATTCCTCGAAGGCGACAAGCCCTGGAGCAAGGAGCGCGTGCCGCTGATCGCCGATCGCATCCGTGGCCGTCTGCGTCAACTTGTTGCGCGCCTGGGTGACGCCGAATGGCTGGATGGCGCCTTCAGCGCGGGCGACCTGATGATGGTGTCGGTGTTGCTCAGGCTGAGGCCGTCGGGAATCCTGGATGAATTTCCCACCTTGGCTGCCTATGTCGCACGCGGTGAAGCACGGCCGGCGTACAAGCGGGCGTTTGCTGCGCAGTTGGCGGTGAATGCTGCGTAGCATTTTGCTGGCTTTGGCTCGGACAGGGACGGAGGGAATTGTGCGATCGACCATTCCGGCCCCGTCCCATTCTCCAACTCACGCCGCGACTGGCGCGTTGCGCAGATAACCTGCTTCCTGGTTGCGCAAGGCAGCCCGGAAGGCCGGTCGTGCTTCGCAGCGCTTGAGATAGTTATCGAGCGAGGGGTATTCCGCCACCAGATTCGTATGCCGCACGAACCGCAGCACGGTCGCCATCAGGATATCGGCGGCCGTGAAATGCCCAAGCAAATACTCGCGACCCTCAAGCCACGCAGAAAGCGCCGCCAACCGAGCTTTCACTTCGTCCACCGCACCGGGGCGGCGCAGCTTCGTCCAAGCCTGGTCGCTCTGCAGCTGGTCTATCACGAAGAGGTTCCACAGCGGCGGCTCGACGGTATTGAGCGCGGCAAACATCCAGGCAAGTGTCTCAGTGCGACGGTCGGACGGCATCAGCACGTCATGCTGCTCGGCGATCGCATGGATGATGGCGCCCGACTCGATCATGGTTTCGCCGTCGCTCTCGATCACCGGCACCACGCCAAAAGGATGCTTGCTTCGATACGCTTCGGAGGTGCGCTCATCGGCGGCGATCCACTTGCTTTCGTAGGACAGCCCTGCCTCTTCGAGCGCCCAGCGCACGCGCAGATCGCGCACCAGCCCTTGGGCAAAGGGCGGTACCCAGGCGAAGCCCCACACAGCGATATCTTTCATGCCATTTCTCCTCGTGTCGTGCCGTTGCCGGTTGTTTCCGGCGCTTGGCGATCGTGGGAGAGATTGCCGTCGGATACTCGAAGCGTGGGAGTAACAAAGGTGGCGGGTTGGACGATAAACGGGGCGGATACCACTGACTCCGCCCCGTTTTTGTTCTGATCGAGATTCGGTCGCCGATATTCAGCGTCACGCCCGGGACAACCAGATTCGCAATCAGCGGCCAAACGATCCTTTGCACTGATCATCAGTGCACGCAAAATCCACTTCGGACGCCATGCTCGCAAAGAGCGGAACACCCTGCACCCTGGCGAGCGTCTTCCCGTTCCTTTCAATGGATACCAGGTAGCTTCCAGGCAGCAGCGCGGGAATGTTGTAGCGGCCTTTGCTGTTCGGGGACCCATGGCGGGTAACGCCGTTGTCGCTATGCACGGTGATGGTGCTGTCGATGGGGGCCCTGCCCACAATGCTGGAGCTGGTCGCTTGCGCGTATGCAGCGCCAAATGCGATGGCGCCGAATGCGCTTACGACGATCGCCGTAATGAGCTTGAGTGCATAGCCGCCATTTATTTGCCGATATCCCATGGCTGCAGGTTTTTGGCTGGTCTTCATATCTATGTCCTTGTGGGTTTTTTGGAGCGCAACAAACCGCTCAACTGCTTGCGCAGCTGTTGGTTTGAGATCGATGGCAATGACATCGCGGCAGTGGGGTGGCTGCCGAAGTGCTTGTCTTCCTGGTTGAGGAAGCGTCACTTCCTGTGACGCCTTGATAACAACAAACCGCTCGAATCGCTCCGTTGGATGATCCACAACGAAGATAGGTTTAAATTACCCCAGCGCGCTTATGCGGGCATGTGACGGTCGTAATGCTTTTTGTCTGAACAACCTATGGAGCCATTCTGGGGGCGGTTGGCAACCTATCCAAAGTCTGGTCCGTGCTTCCAAAGCTCGCTTAATGGCTTGCGAGCGTGTCCGCACACGAAAATATCCGGATGATCCTGGCTTTCCTCGTTGGCTACGCCCCAGCTATTGGTGTTGTGGCCGGCAAGGCGGCAATCGAAGAAAAGCCGGTCGGCGCTTTCCTTGGAATTTCCCAACAGGATGGCGGCGCTGGCGGGTGTCTGCGGATAGCCGCGTAGCCATCCGGAGTTGACGGTGGTGATCGGCATGGGCAGGTGATAGCGCGGGCCGAGCAGGGCGATAGCCCCGTACTCGCCGTAGTTGCCCACGCCAATGACGAGGTTGGCCTGCTGTTCCGCAGGCAGGGAATCACGAATGGCCGCCACGCGCGCAACAAGTTCGTTCCAGCCGATTTCCTCGCGAAGGTCGCCATTGTTTTTAAGCACATAGTCGCGCAACGGACCACTTGCCGCGATAGGAACGATACGAAGCACCGCATAGAAGCCGATGGCGAAGACACCCACAAATGCCAGTGCGGTAATCCCAGCCCGCCATGCCGGGCGCAGAGTGCGCAACCACCGTTCCCCCACCACCGATCCCATCGCCAGAAGCATGGGATAAGCCCCGCAGATGTAGTAGCCACGCCCCCGCGCAAACAGGAACAGCAGCAATGGCACCGCATACATCCAGGCAAGCATGCGATAGCGGCGGCTATTGAAGCAGGCGAACAAACCCGCCAACCAGACAGGCGCGGCGAACAGGTTCGCATTCAACAGGAACTGATCGCGCAGGAAGCCGTCTGTACGGCCTATACGCACGTCACGGGCGTGGATGGCTTGCAGGAAATGGTAGGAAATGAAGTCGTGCCGGATAAGCCAGACAAGATTAGGCACAAATAGAAGCAGCGCGATGATTCCACCGGCCCAAAACCAACGGCTCGCGAGATATCGCCGAGCATCGGTAAGCAGCACGCCCGCCATCACGCCCGCGAGTTCGAAGGCGATGGAATACTTGGTTTGCAGGCCAAGACCGGCGAACACGCCAATTGCCAGCCACCAGCGCGGCTCATCGTCACGCAGCAAACGAATCACACACCAGGCGATAAGTACCCACCACAGCAGGTCGAACGAGGAATACTGGAATTCCGTCGCTTCGAACAGAGGCAGTGGCGATAGAGCGACCGCGACAGCCGCAAAAATCTGCGCCAGCCGACCACCGCCCAGGTCGCGCGCCATAAGGCCGCCGGCGAGAATGACCAGCACTTGCGCAAGCACCGAAAACAGCCGCAGCCCGATAAGCGACAAGCCAAACAGCTTCAGGCCCAGGTATTCCAGCGCAGCGGTCAGCGGCGGGTAAGGCACGAAGCCCCAGTCCAGATGCTGCGCATCGCTCAGGAATTGCCATTCATCCCGGTGAAAGCCGTATTGGCCGTTGGTCAACATGTGGCCTATGCCGAACAGTGCGGCGATGGCGAGCACCGGTGTGATATCCCTCAGATACGCCAGGGTGGGCCGTCGAACGGTAATGTCCTGGTCATGCATGGGCGTTTCCTTTGACAGGTCGGTGATCGCCAGCTTTATGGGTTTCCCTTTATTTTTATTCGCGAACCGTCGCTAACGCCGCTTTTTGATCGGCCGCCGATCTTCCGTCAGGTGAACCACGGTGGGGTAGGTGTGCGACAGCAGAGGATATTTGTTCGCGACGATCGGGAGCCAGTGTCTGGACTCGTCGGCAATCTTGAAGTTGAACGTCGGCATGCCGGCCGGTCGGTAGTAATTGTTCAGCATGATCAGCACGTCGCCGACGTAGTTGATCTTTCCGGGCTCGATCGTGAAGGGCAAACGGTACGACGTCGAACCTCCCGCAACGGTACCCAGCTCCAGATCGGTCCAACTGTATTCCCCCGCCGGCAGCGGAATCACGATGAGGTTGACCCGTTGGGGAAGGTTGAGAGTCGTGGCCGACGACAGGCCATGGACCTTGTCGACTTTGATGCTGACAGGTGGATAGGGCACATTGCCTTCCGACCACACCATGACGTTGGCGACCATGATGCCGGTATCGGGTGGAAGCGCCGCGGTATCCTTCAGGATCGGATCGGACTTGCAGCTGGCAAGCAGCATGATCAGCGGCAGAAGCCACAGCTTGCGTAATGACATGTTTTTCCCCTGTATGAGCCTGGTTTCCGTAAGGTGTTCTCTTTCGCTTCCCGTGCGAGCCCTGGCTTGTACAACCCAAGGCCACGACGCGTGCTTGGTTGCGCAGATAAATCTTGTGCGAGATGGCGGATTTTCGCAATCCTGTCAGGTATACGACCTAGCGTTTCGGCTCCCAGAGCTCGATCTTGTTTCCTTCCGGATCCAAGATCCAGGCGAAGCGGCCGTTCGGGTCGCCGTCATCGCGCTTGAGAACGGTGACGCCCTTTGCATGCAACCGGGCAAGTAAGGCGTCCATATCGTCGACGGCGTAGTTGATCATGAATCCAGCCGTCGATGGCGCAAAGTACTTCGTCGACGCCGGAAACGCATTCCAGGCAACTACCGGAGGATGCTTGGGTGCGTCGTAGCGAAGGGCTGCGCCACCCCAGGTCTCCACGGGCAGCCCAAGCACGTCGCGATACCACGCTGCAAGCGCCTTCGGATCCTTCGCTTTGAAAAAGACGCCGCCTACGCCGGTGATGTGTCCGGCAGCAGGGACGGGCGCAGCGCTGCCGAGATCGGTTAGTAGCAGAATTCCCAGGCACAGCGTGGCAATCGATTTTGCTCTCATTGGTTCGCTCCGATTTGTTGTCTGAATGCGGATGTCAGGTGATTCGCTCAAACCGTTCGCTTTTGGTTCGTAAGACGAAACGAGTCCCTCACGTATCTCGCCTAATGTCACGGTGTCAGACGCTGATGCAGCATCATGAGGTGAGCGTGCAGGCCCTCAGGTCAAAGCGGGCAGGTTTAAGCGCCTCATTCCGACCGCTAAGCATCTTAATGCCAGCACCTATCTTCGGGTTCGCCATAGCTTGCTTTTCATAAATCTACTTATGTAGACTTATGTGCATGCCACAGATTCGTGCCCCTTCGGAACAAACCAGAAACCTCCTGGCTGCGCTGCTATTGCAGCGTACTCATTGGCTGCATGGATATGACCTGTCAGAGCAAACGGGACTGCCGTCGGGAACGCTTTATCCAATCCTGATGCGGCTGAGCGATAGAGGTTTGCTCGAGTCGAAATGGGAGGCATCGCCGCATCAAGGTCGGCCACCTAGAAGGTTGTATCGGCTGACAGCTGAAGGGGTGGCTTACGCAAAAGAGCATTCGCGGACGTGCCAAGCAAAATGGCAGTCCTTGTCGCCGAGCAAAGCCTGATGGCGGGCAACGTCCTGAAAGCGAAAGTCCTGTCGGCCGCAACGCGTTTTGCGACCTGGATATTGCCACCGAATCGTAAAGAGTGGGCCGCGGCCATGCTCAACGAAGTTGAGTACGTTGAATCATCGCGGCGTATTCTGCGTTGGATTGCTGGATCCGTCCTGAGTGCATTGAGAGTAAGAGTTTCACACGAAATGGAGAGAGCATTTATGAGTCGTGGAATCCTCAAGGCATTTCTTGTGTTTTGCGCTGTCATGGTCGCAGCCATGGGCGGCGTGTACGCCATGCAAAAGCCTTATCAGCGCGAGCGTATCAAGCTTGTCGTTCTTCAGCACGTTGAAGGCTCGTCAACGCAACCTGCTCGATCTGGCCGGTAATTTAAGGCAATACTGATCAAGTATCGTTGTCGTCATGACGCCTGGAAGGCTTGCAGGTGACCGTCTTGCCAGGCCGCGCGGCGCAGCCTGCGGACCTTCCAGGGACGAGGGGCAGGCTCAGCCGCGGAATGCCGCTGATGTGAATGCAGTCCCGCAGAGAGTTTCACGCGCGCCAATGTTTTCTTGATAGGAAATGCGTTGACGTTGATAACAGCCGCGAGTTGGCGTGCGAAGCCTTTGTCGAGCAGTCGCGGCCCATGGCTGGGTCTATTTGCGCTCGCGGTGCTACATGCAATCAGGGCTGCAGACTCGCAAACCAGTTCAGCACGTCGCTCCACAAAGTTTCCGACCTGGCGCGGAAATAGCCCACGTGGCCGATCTTTCCGGTGGCTGGCGTGGGTTGCAGTTCCTTCCGGGTGATCGGCGCATTGCGATAGCCCTTCAGCAACGCGTCGCGCGAGGGAGGCAGCGCCCAGGTATCGTCGAGCGAGGTCGCGGCGACGATCGGCGTGGTGATGCGCGCGTAGTGCTGCTCGATGCCGCGCATGTGCGGGTCGTCGAAGAAGAAGTGCGGAAACTGGCACCAGCGCCTGCATTGCCGATAGACGTCCATGGGCAGGTCTTCGCCGCTGCTGAGCATTTTCCACGGACAGTAGCCTTTCCAGGCAGTGAGCAGCGGCAACACCAATCCGCGCAGCGCCAGCGCATGCATGCGTTCCTTTGGCGGCATCCAGCCGTGCCAACTGGTGCCGGCGCCGAATACATAAAAGCCTGCGACCTTGTGGTGATTGGGCAGCAATCCGAAGGCAATGCCGGCGTAGCAATGGCCCAGCACATACAGAGGCACGTCTTCACAGGCACATGCATCGACGGCGGCTGCCAGATCCTGTCTTCCCCAATCCAGGCAATCCATGCGGAAGCCCTTGAGCGAGGGCGGACGCGAATGACCGATGCCGCGATAGTCGAAGGTCAGCGTTTCAAAGCCGCGCGTCGCCGCGAACCGCGCGAAGCGGCGATAGAAACCCTGCGAAATGCCCAGTGCGCCGGCCACTATGATGCGGCCGCGCAGCGGCGCATGCCGTGCCGGGTACTGGATGGCGCCCAGCACATAATCGTCTTGCGTGGTGAGGGTCAAGAGCCTGGGCTTGCGATGCGCAGCGTTGGCGGCGGTGGTCATGGGCGTGTGTCCATGGCGAGTGGCGGCGCAGGCATCGATGCGTGCGCGGCGGTGTGCTCGAAACCGGCCAGCGCTGCGCGAATGGCGCGATGCCAGGCGGGAATGTGCGACAGCTGCGTGCCTTGGTGCAGACAGCGCGTGCGCGCGGTGCGCGCCATATGTGCGAAATCACCATACGCGCTGGCCAGGCGCAACATCATCTCCGACGCCTTGACCTCGATGTACGGCTCGTCCAGCACGATGCCGTTGACTCCGTCGATCACCTGCCGCTTCAATCCGCACGCGGCACTCACCACCACCGGCTTGCCGCGAAACAGCGCTTCGGTCGTGGTCAGGCCGAATCCTTCCTGGCGGGAAAGCTGGAACACCGCATACGCGTTCTGCTGCAACCGGCCGATGATTTCGGCGTTAGCGTCGGCGTCCTCGGTCGACACGCAGGCCAGATGCACGCGTCGACGCACCTGCGCGGACAAGCGCGCGCACACCCGCGCGTAGCGATCGAAATACGCGCGGTCTTCCGGATCGTCGGCCACCGCCGTCGGGTCCGGTCCGGCGATCACCAGGCGTATGTCGCGCGCGTCGTTGCCGGCGTTGCGTGCGAAGCGATCGAAGGCCGCGATCAGCCGGTCGATGCCTTTGAGTCCATCCCATCGCGACACGTGCAGGAAGTAGCGCGAGTCAAGCAACACTTGCAAGGAAGGCGCCGGTTCCTGCGCATAACCCTTGAATGACACCGCGGCGGCCAGCGCTGGATCCGCCGGATCCGCATAGCAGCGGTTCTTGCTTGAAAACGGACTGATCGACGGCTGGATGATGTCGACGGGATGAGCACTGTCGAACGCATAGGCCGGGTCGCTCAGCACGATGCGCTGGAAAGGCTGCAGGTGTTCGGCCAGACATCGCCTGGCGTCATCGACCGTCGGCGTGCGCCCCGGATAGCCAATGTGGCATCGCCAGATCGCCGGATGCGGGCGGGAACGCAGGAACGCCGCGGCGGCGGCGAGCGGTTGCGGATCGTGCACGATCAGCATGTCGTGCGGACCGATGATCTTTTCCAGCTCCGCCGCCGCTTCATTGGAGGTGGCCAGATAGCCCGGCAGCAGTTCGTCCATGTCAGTGGTGCTGACGCCGTGCAAGGCGTTGTGCAGCGCCTTGGTAAAGCGGAAAAACGCCGCCTGCTTCGGTTTGAACACCAGCCAGCGCACATCGATGCCCAGTTCCCGTTGCAGACAGACATGGTGCGGAAGCATTTCCGCCACGCCGCCACCGAATGCGGTGGAATTGATGTGCCAGATGCAGCGGCGGCCGATGGTTTCCCGCAATGCGTCGCATGAGCGCTGCAGTTCGTCGAGCCGTTCACCGTACTCCTCGCGCGCCGCGGCGTACTGCTCGAATACCGAATCTTCGACCAGCACTTCGTCGAAGTGCGGCGTTCGGCTCATCGTGGTGATTCTCATCGTGCGGCCGTCCTTGACGTCTGCCAGGCGGTTTCATCGCCATGCCAGTGAGACTTGTTGGCGAGGCATGCGCGCTCGGTGGCGCGGAAGGCGCTGGCGCAATAGTCGATCACCGACGCATCCGTGACCGGCGCAGTCATGTCCTCGTCGTTGCGATAGTCGGCGAGCGCCTGCGCCAGCGCCGGCTGCAGGGCGGCGAAGAACGCATCCTGCATGGATGCATTACACATGTATTTCCCGGGATAGCCGGTATAGATACCGTGCTGCAGGCAACGCTGCGCGAACGCCTTGCCGTGGTGCTGCGTGGGCAGCACCACATCGAACATGGTCGCATCGCCGATCACGCGCGCGGGCACGCCGGCGTGTTCGAACGCGGCCTGAAAGTGTTGCTTGAGCGTGGCGCCCGTTTGCGCGAGGCGCGCGGGGATGTCCGCTTCGTCGAAAATGTCCTGCGTGAGATTGCCGGCCACGAACGCGCGGTTTTCGCGCAGATAGGTATTGCCAAGATAAGCCCGGTCCGCGCCCGTCATGGCGTCGGCGGTGCCCACCACCACCGAAAGACCCACGCCCTGCGCGATGCCCTTGGCCAAGGTGATGAGGTCGGCCTCGACGCCGTGCGTCTGGCAATAGCCGCCTTTGGCATAGCGCAGCCCGCACAGCACTTCGTCTACGACCAGCAGCACGTCGTGCGTGCGCGCCAGCGCGGCGACCTGCCGCAACAAGTCGGGCGCGAAGAACGATGGCTCGGGCGTGAAGAAAATCGCCGCGACGTTGCCGCGGTGATCGGCCAGTTGTCGCGCGAGCAGGTCGAGGTCGTATTGGAAATCCAGCACGTATCGATCGTTGGCCGGCGACTGCTCCGACCAGGGACGCTGTTGAAAGAGCTCGTGCCAGCCATGGAAACCGGAAGTGAGAATCAGCGGCCGCCCGGTGCGATGCCGTGCGATGCGCACCGCCGCTTCCGTTGCGCACGATCCCGTGCGAAGAAAGAACATGCGCGGATGCCGCGGGAACATTCTGGCGATCTTCACCGCCAGCCGCTGCCGCTGCACGCTCACCGGCGAGGGCAGCACGTCGCTTTCCTGCTGCATCGCCTGTGCCAATCTGGCCATGAACGTTGCATCGTTGCTGCCCAGCGGCGACGCGCCGCTGCACGCGGTCATGTCCAGATAGACCTTGCCGTTGACGTCCACCGCCATGGCGCCCTGCGCGGAGCGGAATACGATGGACGAGCGTGTTTCGCGCTCCCATTCCGCCAGGTGTGCGGTGGGTTCGGATTCGAGCATCGCGAAGACTCCTTCAGGTGAGTGACAGGGCCATGCGCCGCGCATTGGCCATGATGGTGTGGGTGGGGTTGCTGTTGCCGGCGAAATTCATTACCGAGCCATCCATCACGTGGATGTTGGCGAAACCGTGCACCTTGCCGCCGCGGTCGACCACTGAAGTGGCCGGATTGGTGCCGGCACGCAGCGTGCCGTGCAAGTGCGAACTGCCTTTGGCATGCATGCGCGGCTCGCGCTGAATGTGCCGGGCGCCGAGGCGGCGCAGCACGTCGTCGGCGCGGTCAGCAAGGAAATCGATGCGCGCGCGATCGTTGGCGGAATTTTTGTATTCGAAGCGGATGTAGGGCACGCCGTGGCGATCGACCGATTCGTCCAGCACAACGCGGTTGTGCGACCAGGGTTCTTCGCCAGCGATGTAATGCAGACGCAGCGTGCCCGCGTTCTTGTGTGGCATGACAAAATTCGCGTCGTAGATCAGGCCGCCCAATCCGCACGGTACGTCGGCATGTTCGTAGAACGCATCGGTGAACACCGTCGCGTGCGGCCCCCAGTGCGCCGTCCACGCTTCGGCATCGGCGCCGGACTGCTTCATCTGGCCGACGGAATAACCGCTGATCTTGAACGAAAGCCCGCGGCCGACCAGGCCATGTTCGTTGCCGATACCTTGCGGCGCATGCTTGCTGGCGGAGCGCAGCATCAGCGCCGCCGACTGGATGGCATTGGCGCACACGATGACACGTTCGACCGGAATGCGCATACGTTCGGCGGTGAGCGGCACGAAACATTCGAGCGCATGCGCGTTGCCGCCGTGCGTGGTTTCGATGCGATGGACGAAACAGCCATGCAGCACCGAGATCGTTCCGGGCAGGTGCGCATCGTCGAGCACCTGCCGCGCCAGCACGGAGGCTTTTGCGCCAGTCGGGCACACCAGTTCATTGCAGGCCGAACATCGGTTGCAGCCGTGTTCGGTTTCCGGTGGGCGAATCGCCAGCGGCAGGCGCTTCGGTTGCATGCCAAGTTCCTGCATGGCGTCGCACAACAGCTGTCCGCGCTGGCTGATGGGATAGTGCGGCCATCCGTGCGCGCCACCGATGCCGAGCAGCCGTTCAATGTCTTCGTAATGCGGCTCAAGCTCCTCAAGCGTGATCGGCCAGTCAATCGCCAGATCGGTCGACAGATAGCGCGACGCACTTAGATCCGCCTGCCGGTAACGCAAGGTGATGGCGCAATAGAACTGCATGCCGCCGCCGACGCAACATGCTGTCCACGGGTTACCGTCGGGCGGACCCAACGGCGAAGTAAGCGCCTTGCTGTACGCCTCCTGATGCGGCCGATATAAGGCACCCGGGGACACCACGCCGCCATATTCGAGCACCGCCACGCGCCAGCCTTTTTCCGCGAGCGTGCGCGCGGCGATCGATCCCGACGGTCCGGAGCCGACGACCACGGCATCGAAACGAGTGTAGTCACACGAGGCTGCTGCGATGTGCCTGATGTCCGTCACGGGCGATGCTCTCCGTTGCAAGGGATGGAGTGGTGGGCCAGCACGCATGGCGTGCGACGCAGGCCATGAGTTGTTTGATGCGTGTGAGGTAGTGCGAAACGGCGAGGCGTGCGCGCACGGTGGCAGGGTGCCGGTAGCTGACGGAAAGGCCGTCGAGCGTGCGGAATATCCAGAAGTACACGTCGTCCGGCGCGTGAACGCGGCTGCGAAGAATGACCGCTCGCCACGTGTTCCAGTGGCGGCAACCGGGCGTGCGGCGAAAATCGGAATACGAAACCATGAAGGGATCGTTGAGCGGTTGACCAAGCAGCTCCGCCACGCGCGACATCGGTACCTGCGCAAGCTGCTTCACGCCTTCGAGACTGGATGCCGCTGCGCGAACGGCGTCGTCGAAGGTATCGTGCGTGTCGAGAGGGAAGGCGATCGGCCCCATCCCCACGTACCAGCCGATCGATCGCGAGGGATCCGCGCACGTGTTGAACGGGCTCATGGTGCGGAATACGCGCACGCCGGCCATGTCGCATCCAGCCCTGGCAAAGCAGGCGAGCGATCCTGAGAACGCGTCGCCGCCGGCTTGGCGACACACGCGATCAAAAGCCTGTGCGGCCGGTGCATCGAGCAGATGCGCGTATCCGCTCGGTTGAGCGGCGGGATGTTCCTGCATGTCGGCGACCGGCAACGGAAACACGGGCAAGCGGCCGCCCGATTCGGTGACGAACTGTCGCCATTGGCGGATCGATGCGTGGTCCGCGGTGAGTGCCTCCGCAGCGGTTCGTTCGGCTTCCGCGAAATCGGCAAAGCGAGTGGTGAGGGGAGCGAGCGGTGAGACAAGCTTCGCCCCGCCGCTGGCCAGCGCGGCGGCGTACAACGCGTGTATTTCATACGCACTGCGAAGGGTCGAGTAAGCGTCGGTGAGAAGATGATCGGTAGCGAGCAATACAGTGGTCGCGCCTGGCCGGCAGACCGTGGCAATGAGATAGTCGGGCCAGTGCAGCGGACGGGCTTGGCGGTCGAACAGTGCTTCCAGGTATCGGGCCAACGCATCGCCATCCGTAAAGACTTGTTCGGGGCTGCATTCGACGCTTACCGCTCCGGGCGGGAGCGCTTTGCGCTGCAAGCTGCCGTCGGCAAGCACGGCAATGTGGCCGCGTAAATTCTCGTGACGGTCGATCCAGTTCCGCACGGCGGCGGCAAACGCAACCACATCGACTTCGCCCGGCAGGTCGAATGCGCAGCCCACCCATGATGGCGGTGGAGCGCCTTTGCGCGAGGCTTCGCGTGCATAGGCAAGGTGCGCTTCCTGGTTGTAGGAGGGCCGCCGTAAATCGCAGGTCCACGCCGCGTCGTGCATGCCGAGGGCGGAGGGACGAAAGACGACGAGACGTCCAGGGGACAACTGCAGTGATGGTAGATCCGTGACCTTCACGGGGAAGCGCCTTGATTGAGAAAAGGGGAGCCATGCACTTCGGATTGGCAAGCGTTCACTCCGCAGGCAACGGGCATGCATCGTCGTGCGGATGCGTCACCTTTTTGTTGCATCACCCGCTGGTGCGGGGCGGCATCGATCGGCGATAACCCAGTTGTTCCAGTTCCTTGCCGGCGATGCGCTCGAATTCTTCGATCTGTCCGGACGTCAGGTCGTGCAAATAGCGTCCGTTGCGCCCGGAATACAGCGGTTTGCCCGCAGCTTCCGCGGCGGGATGTCCCCATGGCTTTCGGAACAGCGCGTGCTCATGCTCCGCGTGATGAAGCAGCGCTTCGCTCCATGGCAGATCGAGGTGCTGCAGCATGCGTTGCAGCGTTTCGCGCGGGCGGGTGACCAGATCTTCGTAGCGCACTTCCAGATAGCGCTCGCCGGGCGCCGCATGGCGCGGCCGCGTCACTACTTCCAGCCAGCCGTGCGCGGCATCCGCGACGGTGCGATAACCCCATTCGGGAACGCTCTTCAGATGCGAGGCGGCCAGATCGCGTCCATCGCGGATGATGTGGATGAAATGCGCGCGCGGCCAGAACGCGGCGTACGTGCCGATGTCCTGAATCTTGCGCTGCAACTTCAGGCCCCATCGTTTCGCTCCTGCCTGCTGCCGCTGATGCTCGCCAATGGCGTCGATCAGCATGCAGCGATCTTCCAGGCTGCATAGGTCGGTGCCGCGCTCGGCCATCAGCGCGGCGACCTGCTGCCGCAATAGGTCGCGCTGCAGGCCGAAGCGTTCGCACTGCACGACGAAATGCACGCCGTCGTACCACATCGGGTCGATGCCCTCTTTGGTCGCGCCGACGAATTGCGACTCGCACCGATCCATCACATCGCATACATCGAGAATGTGCGGGCCAAGGTTCACCGGTTCGGTGAAGTCGATCTCCGGACCGACGACAAGCTCGGGATGCGAGTCCAGCAGAATGCTGAGCAGCGTGGTGCCGGAACGATTCTCGCCGCCAATCAGCACGGGATCAGATGGCATGACCTTTCCCTTTGAAGATGTCATCCACGGACCGTTCGATGCGACAACGCCCCTCGAGGCCCCGTGGTTCCCTCGATGACAGCGCGGAGTGGAAAGCGTGTGAACGCTTTGAAAAGCGCGTGGATCGTGGCGTCCAAAACGTCAACGCGAGGTGATGAAATCAGGCGAAATACGATGGATGCTGCACGTTGTCCTGATGTGACTTGATGTTGGCGCCGTAGGGAATGGGTGCATTCATTCAAGTTCGATGGACATCGTGGACCCAATACGGTGACGCATCGGCAACGCGTAGTGATACGCGTACTCTTGTTCGTAGCGAAGTGGCTTCGCTACAGCCACGCTGGCCAATTGCGCCAGGTTGATCGGCTGGGCATAGCGAGATGAATATGGCGAAGCGTCTTTCCTATCTTGCCGAATGGTCCCTGCATTCCAGGGGCCGAGCTTAGCGCCGCGCCCCGCGCGCCGGTAAGTACGCGGAAATAGATGCCACGCAAGAGACCTGGCCCAAGAACGACCGCGTCCAATGGACGGCTCATGGCCTCCAGGAATCGCAGCACGGAGGTCCATAGTGCTGGTCCATAATGCTGGACATCATGCTGAGCGGCGCATTCTCAACAACGGGGATGGATGCTGGGCAAACTGGAGCATCAGATCAGCAGCATCTGAAAGTCCAGGTGCATATAGATGGCCAACAACGGGCGCCCGGGTGTGCCGGCCCTAGGGGTTGCTGTTGAGTGGCCGCCATGCGGCAGCGTGGCGGCCAATGGCAACGCGGGCCACGCTGATAGTTCGAACAGGCCCTAGCTCGTACCGGCAGGCGCAAGCTTTTTCAGTCCATTTGTCACGATGTCACTGAAGATTGCTGGATCACCATTGGCTCGCGCCGCCAGCATCGCGCCATACACCATGGCCATGAACGCCTCTGCCTCCTGGCGGGCTGATCCCTGCAACGCAAAGCGCCCCAACTGCGCGCCTCTTGTCATCACGATCTCCAGCCAGTTCGACAGGTCGCGAAAGTGGGCGCGCACTTCCTGGGCCAGATCCGCTGGCAGCGTTGGCAATTCGCTGGCGAGCATGCCGGCCACACAAAACGGCGCGGAGGCATCAGCAATGCACCTTTCCCAGTAGCCGGTGTACATGCGGAGCTGCTCTTCCGGATCGAAGGCACCGCCGCCGAGCATGCGCGTCTGTTCCACGATCACCGCACGGGACTGTTCGACCACCGCCTTCGCCAAATCGGACTTGGCCGGAAAATGGTGGTGGATGCTTGCCTTGCGTACCTGCACTTCTTCGGCGACGTCGGCGTAGCTGAAACCGTTGTATCCGCGGGTCTGGATGAGGTGGCGGGCCGAGTCGATCAGTTTTTGTTGGGTACTCATGGAGTCATCCTACCATTAGGTAGGCGTGCTCGTCGAGGCGCGCCATTTATAGCGGTATAGGAATTTATTTGACATCATTACCTACCTTCTAGTAGGGTGGACAAACTTTCCTGGGAGCGTCGCAATGACTTGGTTACAGCAGTTCTACTTTCTTCGGGCCGGCGTAGCCGTTGCATGGATTTCGCTGGTCGTGATCACGGCACCCGCGTCGTTGCCGCTTGCGGGTGCATTGCTTGTGCTCTATCCGGCATGGGACGCCTTCGCGAACTGGCTGGACGCACGGCAAAGCGGCGGCCTTGCGTTCAATAAAGGCCAAACGTTCAACATGATCGTCAGTGCAATTACCGCCATCTGCATGAGCATTGCCGTGGGGCTGCACGGAAACGCGGGCGGTGTTCTGGTGTTTGGTAGCTGGGCGCTTCTCGCCGGTGTCTTTCAATTGGTGGTGGGCATATCCCGTCGAAAGCTCGGTGGACAGGTCTTCATGATGATCAGCGGTGCGCAATCGGCGCTCGCGGGTATCGTTTTCATCTACCAATCTTTCCGTGCCGCGCCCGGTCTCGTTCAACTGACCGGCTACGCCGCATTTGGCGCCTTTTACTTTTTGGCGGCAGCGTTGTGGCTGACCTTCAAAAAAAACCGCGCAGCACGCGCCGTATCGTGATGCTCGCTTTGTGAATACGCAGATTCGGGTGCGAGAGATTTTCCGGTTTGTAATCTGGGCTGTGGCACTCAGTGCACCCGCTGTCTGGTTCTTGATTCATCCACCTGCGCAATTCGACGCACAACAAACCTCGAACAACTGCCAGAAGACACGATCATCTCAAATTGGATCGCCAGCAAAGCGTGCGTCATCCCCTTGCCATCAGCCAAGCTGCGTCCGCGGGTCAGCTTAAGCGAGGGGTTAAGCATCACCGCGCGAGGTAGCGGTTGGGAACGTTACCTGGCGGTGGAACCGCGCGCCCACAGGCTCGCAAGAGCTCCAACACATTGGAATAGCAGTCCCGCTCCTTACGGTGCATCTGAGGCAGCAGGCCAAGTTGTGCATAGGAGATCGGCGTGACATCGAAGCAGGTGGTCTCCCACTCGAAGCCTTTGCCCCAGGTGATTCCTTGCAGTCGCAGATCGGCTTGAGCTCCTGCGGCCAAAAGCAGCTTCATCAACGGCGCCGACCGATTGCCAATGGAATTGACCGTGTGGAATAGCGGTGTGTGTCCGTTCAAACCGAACTCGTCGACAGCTGCCCTGGCGTCGACTTCGGCACCCAGCTCCAAGAGCTTCGCGGCGGCGGCAAGATGACCATACTCAGCTGCCACATGAAGCAACGTGACGCCAATCAGTGGTGTGAACGTACAGGTCAGTGACGTTCTGTAGTGCAGGAGTGCCTTATCCGCATGGACGGCGGCTTCGATGGCGGCAGGATCATTCAGCAGCACCGGACCAAGCTTCGGATCGTCCAGCTCGGCCCCGCGTTCGAGCAGCAAGCGCAGGCAAGCCGGGAAGTTGTCCGAACGAAAGTACATCTCGATCAGGTGATTGACCGCCGATTTGCCGTTGATCGAGGTTCTCGCGTCGAGTCCCGCGTCCAGGCTTGCTCGGATTCCATCGACCGAGTGTGTCTCGAAGGCCGCAAGAAGATGGTCGACGGGCGTGTCCATGGGAAGCCTGACGCTAGAGTTAAGCGGCCGCTGCCGCGACGCACAGCATGTTAGCGCAACCGCACCGCAGCGGTCCGCGTGAAGGATCGAATGGACTCCGCCCGCGTCACCACGCAGCTTCGATGGGCCGGACGGAGCGAGAGTCAGGACAGAAGCCAGAAGGTGCGACGGGGCGATCTGGAGCACCTTGCAGATCGGCTCGACCCCGAAGCGGTCTCGGTAGCGATCGACAAACCTCTTCAGGACTTGCATCGGCGGTCGAGCTCCGCCTGGGCAAAAAACGCACTGGCCAGTTTCAGGATCTCGTTGGCGCGGCGCAGCTCCTTGTTCTCACGTTCCAGATCCTTGATGCGCTGAGCCTCTGTGCTCGTCACACCAGGACGTGCGCCGGCCTCGACCTCGTCACGCTTGACCCATTCCACCAGCGTTTGCGGCACGCAGCCGATCTTCGGGGCCATGGATTCGACCGCGGCCCACAGCGAGGTACTTCGCTCAAGGTGACGTAGTCACACAGCGGGTACTCCGCGCCACCTACCAGTCCGCAAGGAGCATCCTCGGTGCCCCCTTGCCCGGTAAGACTCGGGAGCTTAGCTCCATCATTGCCAGGGTGGCAGGTCGTGCTGGTGTTACTTCGGCCAAGGCTAGACAAGCGGTGCGAAGCGCTTCGGTGGCACTGGCAACACAAGACTCGGCGAAGATTCAGCAGTACGAACAAGAAATGCCGGTTGAAGCGGCTGTGGATTGGTTCGCCCGAAACAGGCAGTGCATCTGGCGCGTAGGAGATTCATGACGGTCTGTCTCTCAACTCGGCGACGAATTCCTTGATCGGTCATCAAGGTCAGAGTCGTTCTGCGGGCAGCTTTCGGCCGAGGCTGTGTGAAAACTCCGAGCCTCTTTCGAACAGGTGACGCGTGCGCGAATTCTGATCGGACTGTCGAGTGCGAGCGGCCCAGAATTCAACTCAGCGGCACCAATTTGATCAATTATTGCTCAGCATAAAAAGCACGCTAGGGTTTTCACACAGCCTCGGCCAGGAGCGGTCATTCGCTCACGCCGTCGCTCAGACGCTTCCCGATAATTGATCGCACGGATTCAACCTGCTTTCGGTGGTTGCCAGCCTAATACAGGCCCGACATGTACCGAAATTCCGTATGCGAAAGAGTCCTGCTTATAAGGTGGTCCACAATAGAGGATGGCCGCGCATTCTTTAGCGAGCATTTTGTAGATGCCATTGTCAGTTCCGCAGCTGTATAGCAACGCAACACTGAAATATTTCTCGTCGTGGAAAGCATCGACGGTTATATAGAGCGCCTCATCGTCAGGCTCGTTGACTTTCACATTCCAGCCAGCATCGCGTAAAGGTCGAACCAAATCAGTCATGCATTGCTGGGAAAGCAACCCCTTACGGAGTAGTGAGCCATTGTCTGCTGGCAATGGTGGAACCAGGCGCCCATGGTTTCGGAAATGATCCTGTTCGGCGAGTTTCAGCTTCATCTGAACATCGCACCGAAGCAGCGCCTGCTGCCAAAGCAAGGTACTGTCGTCATTCATTTCAGGGAGAAAAAATGAGACGCTATGGGAGGCGTCGTACCAAGATTCGATGGCCGCAAACGTCGCAAGCGCGACCACCATCCGAGCGAAATTCGCCGGCTGCTGCCATGACGCTGCGGTGCCGTGCGCAAACATGTGCCGATTCAGCCAAGTCGCTCCCCGGTATTCGTCGGTATTGCAGAAAAAGTGATTCTTGAGCCACCTCCTAAACGTTTCGAAGGCGAAAACACGCTCGTCCTGCCCGAATAGATAGTCACAAGTTTTATATTCTTGTGGCACCCACATGCGGTCAAAATGGAGTTGTGCAGCAGTTTCGATCGCGCGGTTCACTGCATGATCAATCTTTTCCGGGACAGTAGCTTTAGGCCCGAGATCAGAAACGATTCTTGTCAGACTACCTTCGATAGCAGGTATCAACGCTCCGACACTGCTAGCCCAATAGCCGCTGTACGCGCCTAGATAAGCTTCCCGCGCCAAAGGCACGATCTCTTTAAGGCTGCGAGCAAGAGGCAGGATCTGTTCTATGCAAACCGCCTGGAAGGGTAATGTATAAAGCGTTGACGTGTGGTATTGGAAAAGATCGAGCGCCCGCTCTCTCGACACATGCCTGACGGATGCAAGCAGCTTGGATATCTCACCCATTGGTAGCCATAGCGGCATAAACCACTCGACCTTGTCCCAAAGAGCGGCTTGGTCGTCGTGTTGTTTTCGCCTTGTTTGCCAGTTCTCGTCGCCAGATGCCGGAATTGTTGGGAAGCATGCTTTGCCACCTTCGACGGCCAGGACAATGCACGGCGTCGGATGGAAAACCCCGACATCTGCAAACCTTGCTACTGGATTGATGAGAATCTTGTCGCTAGCCCATTTTTCAATGAGTCTTGGTGTTAAAAAGCTCAGTGACGACTCATTTAGCGCGCGTCGCCAAATTCCACTGAATTTGTCCTCGATATTGGAGAAAGACATTGAATCCATCCAAAGTGGAATGGTAGTTATTTTTCAGCAATTTACCACTGATTTCTGGATAGATCTGCTGCCGAGCATGCGGCTAAAAGAACATGTGTCCCACCTTAAAATGGCCGGATAGGTCGCCCTGAGTCGACCGGCCGCTTCGGGTCGACTTCTGTCTGTCGAGCTTGCCCAGACAACGTCGAGACAGCAAGCGTCATGATCGGTTGGGCTTGGCTACACCGCGGCAGTTGGCGAGGCGGTTGCCGCGGTCGGGTGCCGCTATGCCTCGTGGCATCTGCCGGCGCTCAAGGTCCCTGAAGTTGGGCTTCTTTTGCACTTCACTGCGGCCGTTTGACACCAATGTTTGTACACCGCCCCTGACACCAATGTTTGTACAAGGTGCACAAACATTGGTGTCATGCCCACACGTTAGCTATCTCGCCCCATGACTTCATACCCATGCACTAGTGCGAACTTCGCACTACTGTTTCCTCCATCATAAGTGGAAGGGCAGGGCAGCCGTGGAAGACATTGCGGCCCAGATCAAGAAGTTTCAGAAGGAGCTGTCCACGGGCACGGTGTCGCTGGTGTTGCTGGCGGTGCTGGGGCAGTCGCGGCAGCCGTTGTATGGCTATCAGATCGCCAAGCGCCTGGAAGAGTTGGGGGATGAAGGGGCGCTGGCGGGGAAGCAGAGTGCGCTTTACCCGGTGCTGCGCAACCTGGAGGCGAGCGGTTTGTTGGCCAGCGAGGTGGAGCCATCGGTAAGCGGGCCGCCGCGGCGTTATTACCGCATCACCAAATTCGGACGTGACGTGCTGCGTGAGTGGATGGCGGCGTGGGAGGCCACGCGCGAATCCGTCGATAAAGTTCTGCAAGGAGACTGGCGATGAATGCGGATGCACCAAGAATGCCAAGGACGATTGCCGAATATCTGGACCAATTGCGGGCGGCGCTGCGCGGCGCGGACCCGGCCTTGATCCAGGATGCGTTGTACGACGCCGAAGAGCATCTTCGCGCCGAGCTGGCCGAGCAGCCTGGGCGCAGCGAAGCGGAAATGCTGGCCAAGGTGGTGGGCAGCTATGGCGCGCCGGAAGAAGTGGCGGAGATCTATCGCGACCAGGAGGTGAAGATCCAGCGTGCGCTGCGCACGCCGCGGCCGGCGAAGCAGCGTTCCCTGGCGGGCCAGTTTTTTGGCGTCGCGGCGGACCCGCACACATATGGCGCGCTGTTCTACATGGTGCTGTCGCTGGCCACCGGCATCTTCTATTTCACCTGGGCCACGACGGGCATTTCGTTGTCGCTGGGATTGGCGGTCCTGATCATCGGCATTCCGTTCGCGGTGTTGTTCCTGGGTTCCGTGCGTGTGCTGTCGCTGGTGGAAGGGCGCATCGTGGAGACCATGCTGGGGGTGCGCATGCCACGCCGGCCGGCGTTTTCCACGCGCGGCATGTCGTTCTGGCAGCGGGTTGGCGCGATGTTCAGTGATCCTCGCACTTGGAGCGCGTTGTTCTACATGTTCATGATGCTGCCGCTGGGCATTATTTACTTCACGCTTGCGGTGACCTTCCTTTCCACGTCGATAGCCTTCGTTGCGGCGCCGTTGGTGAAAGTGATCCTCGAGGCCAACGATGTGCCCTACGGCAGCTGCAATGGCTCTGCCGTGGTGTGCGGGTGGGTGGACTGGTGGTCGAGCTGGCCGGGCACGTTCTGCATGAGCGTATGCGGCATTGTGTTGTTGTTTGCCACGTTGCATATCGTGCGCGGGCTTGGTTATCTGCATGGCCAGATCGCCAAGCATTTGCTGGTGGCGGGTACGGTCCGGGAGTAAGTCCGCATGAGTCTTGATGGAAACGTATTGGCGGCGCTGGCGGGCGAATGGGTGGGCGAGGAGGCGATCGCGACCACGCGCTGGGGGCAGGGCGGCCCGGCGGTAGCGCGCGTGCATGCGCGTTTCGATCTGGGCGGAAAGGTGTTGTTGCTGGATTATCGCGAAGAGCGTGACGGCCACGTGTCGTTGCAGGCGCATGCGGTGTTCGCGGCAGGGCAGGAGCCTGGGGAATATGCGTTGTATTGGTTCGACAGTTACGGCTTCACGCCGTCGCAACCGGCAACCGGACACTGGGATGGCAAGCGGCTGGTGTTTCTGCGCACGTCATTGCGCGGGCAGACGCGGCATATCTACGAATGGGAGACGCAAGGCCTTTATCGCCTGGTATTGGAAAGCTCCTTTGATGGTGGCGTGAATTGGGAGCGGGTGATGGAAGGGGACTATCGGCGCATTGGAGATGCCGCGTAGGTTGGGGTGCAAGCCCGAACGTCGCCATGTATGGATAGATCACGATGTTGGGGTTTGCACCCCAACCTACGTGGGTGGCAGGGCCGGTAAAAAACGTGCGGTTTATGGCGAGGTCGCCCCTCACCCCGACCCTCTCTCCGCAGGAGAGAGGGAGCAGCGGCGGTCATCAGCGGTAATTGAGATCCGGCGACGACAGCAGGAAGGTGTTCCATTCCTGTTGCGATGTCGCTTTTGCCAGCGCCTCGCGCGTCGCCTGCGACAAATACGGATCGATGGCGTCGTAATACAGGCGCGTGGTCAACATGGGAAAACCTGCAGCGCGGGACGTGCTGCCCGCCGGCGTGAACAGCTGGTTGTTGCCGGTGCCGATCGCGTGCGCGATGTCGAAGCGCTTGGCCATCTGGCCGGAGCTGGACCAGGCCTCGCCATCGAGCGGCCAGCCGTCGGGGGTGATGCGGCCGAACAGCGGTTGATCCAGCTGGTTGAGCCAGTTGACCAGCGGCTGCGCGTTGACGATGGGAGCGTCCTCGTAGGCGAGGCGTACCGACGAGATGATGAACTGGCTGGGGTCCTTGAACTTCTTGCCGGTGCCGCTGAGCAGTTCATGCGATTCGAACATCACGCGCACCACCTGCGCGATATCGCCGTCGGTGCGCTGGAACGTGTGCGCCATCTTGTTCACCAGCGCGGGCGCCGGGTTGTCGGCCACGAAATATTGCGCCAGCTTGCGTGAGATGAATTGTGCGCAGGCCGGCTGGTGCACGATCAGCTCCACGGCCTGCTTCACTTCATCGTAGCCGCTGCCCTTGATGGTCTTGCCGAGCAGCAGCTTGTCGCTGAAATCGTGCCGTTGCGGATTGAACTCGAACATGCCGTCGCGTACGACCAGCGGCGCCATCTTGGGATTGAAGTTCTGCGGCTTGCCATCCACCGGGGCGATGCCGACGCCGGTAAGGATCAAGGCAAGCTGCTGCACGTCCTGCTGGGTATAGCCGGCATTGACGCCCAGCGTATGCAGCTCCATCAGTTCGCGTGCGTAGTTTTCGTTGACGTGGCCTTTGGCGTTCTGCGCGTTGTCGAGAAATTCCAGCATGGCCGGGCTCTGCAGTGTGGCCATCACCAGGTCGCGGAATTTGCCCAGCGCATGCGCGCGGATGGCGTTTTGTTGGTAATCGGCCAACTCCCAGCGCACGCGTCCCTTGCCGGCGTAGACGCTGAAATGGTTGAGCCAGAACCAGACCAGCTGTTCCTTGAGCTGGTTCGGCCCGTAGATGGCGTGCAGCAAGGCCGCCTGCTGCGCTTCCAGCCCTACCTGGTTGCCGTGCGCCTGGATGGCCTTGTTGGCGGCCTGTTTTTCCGGGCCGTCCGGCATGCTGCGCAGTTGCTGCTGTTCTTGTTGCAAGGAAGTGAGCAACTGGTCGAGCGAGGTATGGAAGGCTTCGTAGCTGTCGATTTGCGCGGTGATCGGCGCGGACAGCGTGTCGCCGAGTTGATCGTTGAGCTGCTTGGTGAGCAGTTGCTTGCGGCCGAGCGAGCGGTATTGCGCCACGGCGGCGGTGTTGAGGCCGAAGCTGTCGCGGCGTAGCCAGGCGATGTCGTCGGCGGTAAATGAAGTGGCGGTGGCTGCCTGGGCGAGGGTGGTGGTGAGTAGCAGGCCGAGTGACAGCGAAAGGATGGCGATGGGGCGCATGCGGAGGCTCTCGCGGAGGACTTGTGGGTGGGTTGCCCCGGACTTGATCCGGAGGTAACCCAACGATGCCGCTTCGAAGGCGAATCTGTTGGGTTACCCCCGGATCAAGTCCGGGGCAACCCAACCTACTGGGGCGTCGGTTAAACCAGCTGCAGATCGCGTGGCTTCGCTTGCGGGAAAATCGCTTGCAGCTGGCTGCCTTTCAAGCCCCATACGCGCGCCAGCAAGCCGCTGTATATATCGCGATAGTTATTGAGCACCTGGTAATCGCGATTCTGCAGAAGATTCTGCTGCGTCACCGCCACCTGTTCGCCGGCGATACGACCGCCGTTGACCTTGCCGCCCAGCACCCAATGCACGGTACCGTGGCCGTGGTCGGTGCCGCGGTCGCCGTTTTCGCGGAAGGTGCGGCCGAATTCGGAGACGACCACCACCACGGTGTTGTCCCATTCCTTGCCGAGCGCCGCGGCATAGGCGGCCAGGCCGTCGCTCAGGTTGCGCAGGTTGTTGGCGAGGCCGCCGGTGACGTTGCCCTGGTTGACGTGTGTATCCCAGCCGCCGACGTCGACGAAGCCCAGGCGGTATTGGTCGCGCATCAAGGTGGCGATGCGCTGTGTTTCCTGCGCGAAGCCGGATGCGTTGGGCGCGCCGCGGCTGGCGGCGGTCATCTCGTTTTGCAGGTCCATCGATACGGTGGTGCGCAGGCTCAGGCCATCGGCCGCGGCGGAGGCGAGCGGCGTGTTCTTGTACATGCCGGCCAGGATCGCCGACTGGCGTTCGTCGAAATTCGCCTTGGTGTTGCCCTTGAGCGAGATATTGGGAATGTCCTTGCTGGCGCCCTGGAAACTGAGCGGCAGGCTGTTGGTGAAGGCGATGGCCGGCACGCCGGTGAGCTGGCTGGAAAGGCGTGCGAGAAAGCCGGAACGGAAATTGCCGCTGGCGCCGGCGGGCTCGCCGCGCTCGATGTTGTCCTGCGTTTCGAAATGGCTGCGCGAAAGATCGTCCGTGCCGGCGAACGGAATAAAGGCGATCTGTTTCTGCTGCCACAGCGGATAGATCGCGTCGCGCACGACCGGGTTCAAGCCCCAGTTCGCATCCAGTGGAATCACCGCGTTGGGATTGTTGGCGCCGGGCTTGGCGATGGCGAGGGTCGGGCGCGATTCGTAATAGAAGTCGCTGCTGTAAGGCACCAGGAAATTGTTGCAGTCGTAGCCGCCGCGCAGAAACACGAACAGGAAACGCGGTGAATTGGCGGGTGCGGCAAAGAGACGGCCGGAGAACGACAACGCAGGAAGCGCGGCGGCGCCGGCGGCGGCAAGCAGGAATTGGCGACGGTTCATAGGGTGAGCCTCTCGGTGACTCAGCGATAGTTGAAATCAGGGGAAGACAGCAGGAAGGTATTCCACTCCACTTGCGAGGTGGCCTTGGCCAGCGCATCGCGCGTGGCGTCGGACAAGCCTGGCGCCAGCGTTTGCTGGAACAGCGTGGAATTCAACATGGGCGGACCGGCGTGCGGTACGTCGCCATCCGCCGTCGCGAACAGCCGGTTGCGCCCGCTGCCGATGGCGCGCGCCACGTCGAAGCGTTTGGCCATCTGTCCGGAGCTGGACCAGCTTGCGTCGTCGCTGGCGAAACCATCCGGTGTGACGTGCCCGTACATCGGTTCGGCCATCTGGTTGAGCCAGTTCACCAGTGGATCGGCATTGGTGATCGGCTTACCGTCATAGCTCAGGCGCATCGCCGAAACCAGGAACTGCGTGGGGTCCTTGAACTTCTTGCCATAGCCGGCGGTGATCGACTTGGACAGGAACATGGTGCGCAGCACGGCGGCGATATCGCCATCGGTGCGCTGGAAGGTTTCGGCCATGGCATCGACCAGGGCGGGCGGCGGATCGTCGGAAACGAAATAGGCGGCCAGCTTGCGCGAGATGAATTGCGCGCACGCCGGCTGATGCACGATCAGGTCCACGGCCTGTTCTATTTCGTTAAAACCGCTGCCTTTGATGGTGTGCCCCAGGAATTGCTTGGTGGAATAGTCGTGCCGCCCGGGCAGAAACGCGAACAGGCCGTTGCGTACCACGCCCGCGCGCTGGTTGAGAAAGCGCGCATCGATGCCATCGACCACGTCGCGCCCACGCTGAGGCAGGATGCCCGCGCCGGTCAGGATCAGCGCCAATTGCTGCACGTCCTGCTGGGTGTAGCCGGCATTGACGCCAAGCGTGTGCAGCTCCATCAATTCGCGCGCGTAGTTCTCGTTGGTCTTGCCGCGCACGTTGTGGGTGTTGTCCAGGTACAACTGCATGGCCGGGCTTTCCAGCGTGGCCATCACCAGGTCCTTGAACTTGCCCAGGGTGTTGGGGCGGATGGTGGTTTCCTCGTAGTCGGTGGCGAACAGGCCCACGCCGCCCTTGGCCGCATACACGTTGAAATGGTTGAGCCAGAACCACACCATCTGTTCCTTGAGCTGGTTGCGGCCGTAGATGGCGCGCAGCAGTTCCACTTCCGCGCTCTGTTTGTAGAGGTCGCGGCGGTACATCTGGAAATCCTTCTTCGCCATCTCCTTGGCGTTGGTGTCGGCGGCGTCGACGTCTTTTACTTTTTTCTGTTCGTCGCGGTACTCGGCGATCAGCTTCGCGGGCGAGGTGGTGTAGACCTCATAACTGTTAATCAGGGGAGCGATGGCGGGAGGCAGGGGATCGTCGCCGCCGGCCAGTTGCTCGTCCAGAAAGCGCGTGCGGCCCAGTTCGCGGTAGCGCTCCACCGTGGCGCTATCCAGGCCGAAGCTGGCGCGGCGCAGCCAGGCGATATCGTCGGCGCTCAGCGCCTGGTTGTCCGCGGCATGGGCAAGCGGGGCCGCGGCGAGCAGTAGCAAGGCCAGATAGGTCGAGCATCGAAATGGTGCAGTCGGCATGGGCGTGTCCCCTGTGGCACATAGGCCCTCAACGCCCAGCCGTCTTTGGCGCTGACCGGACCATGCTGCAGCGTAAGGAATATTCGGCTGCGATTCACGAAATTGCGCTGGGATCGTTAAAGCCCGGTTACCATGCGCGCTTCCAGGGAGTTGAAGCATGCAGAAAACTTACGACCGGGCGTATTTCGACAAGTGGTACCGCGATCCCAGGCACGCCGTGAAATCCACCGCGGACCTGAAACGCAAGGTGGCGATGGTGGTGGCGCTGGCCGAGCATTATCTGGGCCGGCCGATTCGCAACGTGCTGGACGTGGGCTGCGGCGAGGGCGTGTGGCGGGCGCCGCTGCGGGCGTTGCGTCCGTCGATCGAGTATCGCGGCCTGGATGCCAGCCAATACGTGGTGCAGCGTTATGGGCGCAGCCGCAATATCGGGCTGGCCCGGTTTGGCCAGTTGGCGGAGCTGCGCTTCGATACGCGTTTCGACGTGATCGTGTGCACGGACGTGCTGCATTACCTGAAACCTGCGGAAGTGCGTGCGGGCTTGATCGGCATTGGCGAGATGCTGGAGGGCCTGGCATTTCTGGAGGTGTTTACCAATCGCGATGATCTGGAAGGCGATCGGCACGATCTGCGCTTGCGCTCGCCGGCGTGGTATTTGCGCGAGTTTCGCGAGGTGGGATTGTTGCCGTGTGGATCGCAGTGTTACTTGGCGCCGCGGTTGGAGCGGCCAATAGCGGCATTGGAGTTGGCGTAGGTTGGGGTGCAAACCCCAACGTAAGATACGCATGGCGACGTTGGGGTTTGCACCCCAACCTACACAAGCATCACCTGCACGCCGGCATCGCGCAGCGCTTCCACCATGTCTTCCGGGGCGCCGTGGTCGGTAATCACCGTGTTCAAGGTCGATATCGGCGTAATCACCGAAAGGCTGCGCTGCCCCAGTTTGCTGGCATCGAACACGGCGATGGTTTCGCGCGAGACGCGGATCATCAATGTGTTGAGCGAGGCCTCGAGCGGATCGGGTGTGGTGACGCCGACCAGTGGATCGAGGCCGTCGACGCCGAGAAAAAGCTTGTCGGCGGAAATGCGCGACAAAGCCTGTTCGGCATCCGGCCCCACCAGCGAATACGAGGTGGGACGCAGCAGGCCACCCAGCATCATCACGCGAATGTTCGGCAGGCCGGACAGCTCCAGCGCGATATTCAGCGCATTGGTCACCACGGTCAGCGATTCGAACTTCAGCTGCCGGATCTGGCGCGCAATTTCCACGGTGGTGGAACCGGAGTCGAGGATGATGGTTTCGCCGTCCTTGATCAGCTTGGCGGCGGCCTGGCCGATGCGCAGTTTCTGCGGATGCGAGCGCGTCTCCTTGATGTTCAGCGGCACGTCGCCGGTAACGGTTTGCGTGGAGGGCAGGGCGCCGCCGTGCGAGCGGGCGATGGCGCCGGCGCGTGCCAGCGATTCCAGATCGTTGCGGATGGTGACGGTGGAGGTGCCAAAGCGCGCGGCCAGTTCTTCGACGGTGGCGCGGCCGTTGCTTTCGACGTATTCGACGATCAGGCGTCGGCGTTCCTCGACCAGCAGGCGCGGCGGCGAAACGGGGGCGGAGTCATTCATGGCGGAAGCTTGAGCAGTCGAGCGGCGTTGTCATGGTATATCTTGCGCAGCACGCTGTCTGTCAAACCCAGGCCGTAGATGGACCAGCGGCCTTGCGGGGGCGTTTCGGCCGGGGCGTAGTCGAAGTATTCGTCCTCGGTTTCGAGGAAGCGATAGTAGATTTCGTACAGTTCGTCGCCGAACAATTGCTGGGGCACATCGTCGCCATACGGCGAAGGCACCGCGTCGGTGCCGAACAGGATGCGGTCCTGGTAGCGGTCGAAGAACCGCTGCGCCGTGCGCGGCTGGCGCCCAAGCTCGCCGATGCGTGCGCTGATGTCCACCAGGGTGTTGGGAAAGCGATCGAGACACTCGGCCACGGCCTGGAGGTTCTCGGCCCAGTTGCCCACGTGCATCAGTGCAAAGATGGTGTTGGGATGGCGCGCGATGACGCGGTCGCGCGCAGCGAGCAGTTCCTCGTTGCTGGGAAATGCGGGGCCGTAGAACGACCAGTCCGGATGCTTGCTCAGTTCTTCGTAACGCTCGTTGTATGCATCGGTGGGCAGAAAGAACGCTTCCGGATCGGAGACATGCATGAACACCGGCATGCCGTGCGCCGCGCAGGCTTCCCACATGGGGTCGAAACGTTTGTCGTCGATCGCCACCAGCGGACCGCTGTCGAGTTGTTCGCGCAGGTAAAGGCCCAATGTCTTGAGCAATTTCAAGCCGCGCGCGCCGATGCGATGCGCATGCGCAATGGCGTCGGCTTGACGTTGCGGATAATTCGCGGAAGGGAAATGTTCGTACGATGGTTCGGTGAGCGTGATGAAACGCCCGGGCGCCGCCTTGTCGAACAGTTCGATGGTTTTTTCCAAACCTTTGCCGACACCGCCGGTGAGATTGACCAGCGTACGTACGCCCTTGCGGTCCATCACGGGCAGAAGATCGTCAGGCGTGGCGAACACGGTAATGTCTTCGCCGACGGACACGCCGTTGCGTACCTGGGTGGACCAGGTGAGATGCGTGTGCGCATCGATCACCGGAAAACGCGGACGCTCGATGCGGTTTTTCGGTACACGCAGCATGCTGCGCGGTTTGAAGTCTTTAAGGCGCAGCTCGCTTTTGCTCTGATCAGGCGCGGTTTGCAGCGGATTTTTGCCGCTCGCCTGAGTGACGCCTGCGCCGCTCGGTGGCGCACAGCAAAAGCAGCCGGCGCGAGTTTGCGCGCGAAAGGACCAAGCTGGTTTGCGCTGTTTATTCGGCATGGTTGACCAAGGAGATAAGAGCTGCCGCGCACCACCCGTAGGTTGGGTTAGCGCAGCGTAACCCAACCATGACGCACGAACATGTTGGGTTACGCTGCGCTAACCCAACCTACGAGAGCTACGATAGTTCATCGCAGGAATGACGAGCGAAAACGCCTTACCCCGCTCCCCGGTGGAATGAAGCAATGCGGGGGAGCATTCCACCGGGGAGCGAGGGGCGCCGTGCAAGGCTGCCGGAAGCAGGGTATGGGAGAGATTCCGGCAGCAGCACGGAAACTCACCGCGGATGCTTCACCATGATCCGATGCACTTCCCGCACCAGCGCCAGCGCCTGATCGAGCGGACGCAGCCACATGTTGCGGCCGAACATCACGCCGGTTGCGCCGGAGGCCATGTAGAACTCCACCTTGCGCAGCACCGCCGCATCGTCGTCATTCTTCTCGCCGCCGGAGAACAGCACCATGGTGCGGCCGGCCGAACGCACCACGCGTTGCGTGCGCGCGGAAGCGTCTTCCTGCAAGGTGTCATAGGGCTTGGGCGTATTGGTGGTGGTGTCGTCGGGCTCGTGCAGTTTCACGATGTCCGCGCCCAATTCCAGCGCCACGCGTGCGGCGTAATCCTGCGCATACAGGCTGCCTTTGCCGCCCTTGGCGTCGATCGCCGCGCCGCGCGGGTACGACCACAGCACCAGCGGCATGCCGAAGCGTTCGCAGTCCTGCCGCACTTTTTCGAACTGGCGGAACTCGTCGTGCTGGCGCGGCGAGCCGACATACATGGTGTAGCCCACCGCATCCGCACCCAGGCGCACGGCATCTTCCACGGATGCGAACAACGGCGAGGTCGCTTCCGCATCGCTGGGGATATTGGTCTTGCCGTTGAGCTTGAGGATCAGCGGAATGCGCCCGCACCACTCGCCCATGTACTTTTCGGCCAGTCCGACGCCCAATGCGATGGCCGAAAAGTTGCCCTCCACGGCCAGCCGGAACTGATACTCCGGATCGATCGCCGGCGGGTGGGGGAAGAAATCGGTGGGCCCGTGTTCCAAACCCTGGTCCAGCGGCAGCACCAGCAAGCTGCCGTTGCGCGGACCGTGTCCGTACATCAGGCGCCACAGGCGGGTTCGCTTGCCATGGGAAAGGGAAAGGCGGGAAAACATTTCGGAAGCTTTCGAAAGGTCTTGTAACGAGTCTTTCATTTCGAATACTCTGGAGGCGTCAGCGAATGGTTTCACATTCGGGCGAGTTGGACCAAATGTCAAGCTTTCATAAGAAAACGAAAACAAAAGCTGCCCTGGATGCGCTTCGCGCAGCGCCGCTGGAAGCGCAGCAGGGGGCAGGCTACGCCGATACCTTGCGCGAGATCCTGCAGCAGCCCGCCGCCTGGCAGGACACCCTCGACCTGCTGCACGGCACGGTAGCGCAACAGCGGCTGGCGAAAGCCATGGACCCGCGCCCGGCGCACATCGTGCTGACCGGCTCGGGCAGTTCCATCTATATCGGCGAGTGCCTGGCGCCGCTGTTGCAATCGGGCTTAGGGATACCGGTGCAGGCGATCGCCGCGGGCACCTTGCTCACTCATTGGCGCAGCGTATTGCCGCCAGGGCCGGGCTTGCTGATATCGCTGGCGCGTTCGGGCGACAGCCCGGAAAGCGCCGCGGTGGTGAACCTGCTGTTGGCCGAAGCACCGGCGTGGCGGCACCTGGCGATCACCTGCAATGCCGAAGGCAAGCTCGCCACCCACTACCGCAACGAGCCGCGCATGACGGCGCTGGTGCTGGACGAACGCACCAACGACCGCAGCCTGGTCATGACCAGCAGCTTCACCAACCTGTTGCTGGGTGGACTGGGCCTGCTGTTGCGCACGCACAGCGGGCTGGAAGCACGCACCGTTGAAATCGCTTCGGCGAATGCGCAGGCGATGTTCGAGACGCATGCCGACGCCATCGCGGCGCTGGCGGAGCGCGACCTGCATTCGGCCGTCTATCTGGGCAGTGGCCCCGCCTTCGGCGCCGCGCGCGAAGGGGCGTTGAAGATGCTGGAAATGACCGGCGGCAAGGTCATCACACTGGCCGAAACGTTTCTTGGCTTGCGCCACGGGCCGATGTCCTTCATCCATCCGCATACCGTGATCGTCGCGATGCTGTCGGCCGATCCGTCCGTGCATGCCTATGAGTGCGATCTGCTGCGTGAGTTGTCGCGCAAGCGGCTGGGCATGGCGAAGCTGGTCGTGGGACACAGCATCCCGGAGGATGTACTTGCGCCGGGCGATGTCGCCATCCAGACCTCGGCGTCCGCATCCAATCCGGATGTGCCGGTGGTGCTGGCGGGCGTGGTGGTGGCGCAACTGTTGGCGTTCTTCCGCTGCCTGCAACTTGGCGGCAGGCCGGATACGCCATCCGAAGGCGTGCTTACGCGCGTGGTCGAAGACTTTGCCTTGCACGGAGCCACGCCGTGACATCGCGCGAGCATCCGGCACGCATCCTGATCGTCGGCGAAATCAACGTCGATTTCGTCTTCAACGGATGCCATGCCTTGCCTGCGCCGGGCAAGGAAGTGCTGGCCGACGATTTCGTGATGACGCCCGGCAGCTCGTCGATGATCTGCGCGATGGGCCTGGCTAGGCTGGGCAATCAGGTGGCGTTTCATGGCCATCTGGGCGCGGATGCATCCGGCACGTTTTGCCTGAAGGCAATGCGCGATGCGGGCATCGATGTGTCCTCGCTGCGCCCCAGCCCGGCGTTGCGCACCGGTGTGACAGCGTCGCTGTCCACGCCGCAGGATCGCGCATTGGTGACGTTTCCGGGCGCGATGGCGCAGTTGCGCGCCGAGGATGTCGACAATGCGCAACTGGCAGGCGCCACGCATCTGCATGTTTCCTCGTATTACCTGCAAAAAGCCTTGCGCCCGGGTTGCCGCGCGTTGTTTGCGCGCGCGAAGGCGGCCGGGCTCACTACATCGCTCGATCCGGGTTTCGATCCCGCGCAGCAATGGGGCGACGATCTGCTGGACACCTTGCGCGAAGTGGATGTGTTCCTGCCCAACGAACAGGAACTGCTGGCGATCACCGCTTGCAACGACCTGCACGCTGCCTTGCGCCTGGTGCAGAACGGACGCACGCACACGGTGGTGAAGCGCGGTCGCCAAGGCTGCACCAGCCTGTACGACGAGCAGTGGCTGAATGTGCCGGCGTATCCGGTCGACGCCGTCGACACCACCGGCGCCGGCGACTCCTTCGATGCCGGTTTTCTGCATGCATGGCTGCGCCAGCTACCGTGGCCCGAAGCCATGCGTTGGGGCAGCGCCTGCGGAAGCCTGTCCACGCGCGGCGTGGGCGGCACCACCCGGCAAGCCACCGCGAACGAAGCGGCGGCGTTGATCGAACAGGCGCCATGATTACCGTCGCCGGCTTCAATACCGCCATCGACCGCTTCATCCAGGTCGATGCCTTGACGCCCGGCGAAGTGCATCGCGTAAGGGAAGAGAAAAGCTATCCCGGCGGAAAGGGCGTGCACGTGGCGCAAACCATTGCCGAACTGGGCGAGCGCGTGCGCCTGATCGGCCTGGTCGACCAGGCGCACGAGGCGTTCATCACGCGCCAGTTGAATGCGCGCGGCGCGCTGTTCCATGGGGTGGCGATCGAAGGCCAGTTGCGCCAGTGCCTGGCGCTGCAGGAGCCGGACGGCCGCATCACCGAGATCCTGGCGCAGGGGCCGCAGCTCAACCCGATCGAGCAGGACGCCTTGCTGCGCGAATTCGGCCGCAGCGTGGAAGACAGCGAACTGATGATTCTCTCCGGCAGCCTGCCGCGCGGGTTTGCCGATAGCTTGTATGCCGGACTGGTCGAATACGCGCACGGCCTGGGCAAGCGCTGCCTGGTGGACGCCAGCGGCGAGGCCTTGCGCCATGCCGTGGACGCCAAGCCTTGGCTGGTGAAGCCGAACCGCGACGAGATCAGCCGGCTAGTCGGTTATCCGGTGACCGATCTGCCCGCGGCCGAACAGGCGGTGACGGCGTTGCGCGAGCGTGGCGTGGCCATGCCGGTGGTGAGCCTGGGCGAGCTGGGTGCGGTTGCGGCGGACGAATCCGGCGTATGGCATGCACGGCTTGAAGCTGCACGGGTACTTAACACGGTGGGCTCGGGCGATTGCTTTCTCGCCGGCATGGCGGTGGCGATCCTGCGCAAGCTGCCGCTCGATGAGGCGCTGCGCCTGGCGGTCGCCTGCGGTGTCGCCAATGCGGAATCGGAAGAAACGGGGTTTGCCAGACGCGGCCACGTGGATGCGCTGCTGCCGCGCGTAACGGTTCGACGTCTGTAAGCGTTCGCGTGAAGGCATGCATGCCGGCAAGACATTCGAAGTAACGGAGCTGTTGCACTGACAAAAAGTCCGGCGCGCAAGGGGAGCTTTCGCCCGGACATCGACACCGCACGCACGCGACCCCACACACGTCTCGCGCTGCGGCATAACAACACGGGAGGATGGTTCTGATGTTTGCGAACAACACGAGATGCCGCGTAGCGATGCGCGGCACAACGGGCTCGGCTTGCCGCAAGAAACAGCTGGCGCTGCAGGTGGCCCTGGTATTGGCGGGCGTTTCCTGCACCGGATACGCCATGGCGCAAAGCGCGACCGACACCCGTACCCAAACCGACGACGGCAATCAGGCAGCCAGCAAGAAAGCCGTCAACCTGCAGGCGATCACGGTGACCGGTTCCAACATCCGCAGCGTGGACGTGGAGAACGCGCAGCCGGTGGTGACGATCAGTTCCGAGGATATCCAGAAGCAGGGCTTCGCCACCGTCGGACAGTTATTGCAGAACGTATCGTCGATGTCGCCGCCGGATCTCAGCCGCTCGGCACCGGGCGACCTGGGCCCTAACCAGGGCGGGGCGTTCATCGATCTGCGCGGCCTTGGCGCGATGCGCACGCTGGTGCTGGTGGATGGCCAGCGCATCGGCGCGGCGCATGGCGGTTACACCAATATCAATGTGATTCCCACGGCGATCGTGGACCATATCGACGTGCTCGCCACCGGCGCCTCGGCGGTGTACGGCTCGGATGCGATCGCCGGCGTGATCAACATCATCACCAAGAAGAACTTCAATGGCGTGCAGCTCGATACCTATAACGGCGAGTACATGCCGCACGGCGACGGACGCCAGACGCAAAGCAGCGTCACGTTCGGAAAAAGTACCGACCGGTTCGGCATCGTTTTTAGCGTTTCCTACCAGAACCAGAGCCCGGTGTGGGCGAACAACCGGCCGTTTTCCGCCTATCCGTATACGGCGCAGCATCCGTATTACGGCTTGAGCTCGTACGGCACGCAGCCGCAGATCCGCAATGCGCCCAGTTCGTTCGCCGGAGGCGGGCGGCTGGTGCTCAATCCGGGCGGCGATCCGATGAATCCGGCCGATTACCATGCCTTCGTGCATCCCACCTACGGCGCCGATGGCGACATCGTCGATCCCGGCGACCAGAACTACAACAACAACGCCGATCGCCGCACGATGGTGCTGACCGCCGACCGCACCAAGAACCTGTACCTGGATACGCACTACAAGATCACCGACAGCATCACCTTCAAGTTCAACTACGGCTACAACGCAGACTACGAATACGCCAAATCCGGTGTGCCGTTGTTCTATTCCGGCATGGGCGGGCATAGTGCATTCCCGTCGTTGCTTTCCAGTTACAGCTACTACAACCCGGTGTATGGCGTGAAGGATCTGAGCATCGCCCAGCGCATCACCGACGACAGCTATCGCAGCTACAACAATCCCAAGAATTACCGCTACAGCTTCGGCGTGGACGGCGTGTTCAGCCTGGGCGAGCACCAGTTCAACTGGGACGTCTATATGTATGACAGCAAGATCAGCGGCGTGAACGTGCGCACCGGTTACTTCAACCTGGTCAACGTCGCCAATGCGCTGGGTCCATCCTTCCTGCAGAACGGCAGCGTGGTGTGCGGCACGCCCGGCAACGTGATTGCTGGCTGCGTGCCGATCAACCCATTGGCGCGCCTCACGCCGCAGATGCTCAACTACATCGCGATCGACAGCGTGGAGCACTACGGCAGCAACGAGCGCGCGTGGGTGGCGGATTTCGGCGGCGACTTGTTCGCCTTGCCGGGCGGTGACCTGACCTTCTCCACCGGCGTGCAGCATCGCGATGAATCCGGTTACGACAGTCCCGATCCGTTCGCCTACACCGGCAGTTCCACGGATGGCGGCGTCGCGCCGAACAGCGGTGCGTACAACCTCAACGAGGCGTACGCGGAAATCAATGCGCCATTGTTGAAAGACCTGCCCGGCGCGCAAGCCTTGAGCATCGACGTGGCCACGCGCTATTCGCACTACAGCAACTTCGGCAGCACCACCAACAGCTCGTTCAAGCTCACCTGGAAACCGATCGACGACGTGCTGGTGCGCGCCAGTTATGGCACGGGCTTCCGCGCGCCGACGGTCAATGACCTCTACCAGGGTCGCTATCCGGCGGGCACGTTCACCGATCCGTGCGATGCGGTGTACGGTCCTTCCGCTTATGGGCAAAGCCCGATCGTGGCGCAGCGTTGCCTTGCCGGCTACGGCGGCCTGCCTGGTGTGCCGGCCAATTTCCGTCAGACCGACAACACCGGCGTACCGATCAACACGCCCAGCGGATCGGGTTACATGCCGAGCACCAACTGGACCGGCGGCAATCCCAGGCTGCGGCCGGAGACCTCGTACAACGGAGACATCGGCCTGGTCTACAGCCCTTCGTGGCTGCCCGGTTTCGACGCCACCGTCGACTGGTGGAGCTACAACATCCGCAACCTGATCACCGGCATCAGCAACGACCAGCTGATCGCCGATTGCTACCAGTACAGCATTCAATCCGCCTGCGGGCAGTTCCAGCGCGATCCGGCCACCGGGCAGATCATCAACTTGCTGAACCTGGAAACGAATGCTGGCTGGATGAAGGAGCGCGGCTACGACTTCTCCGTCAACTACCGTTTCCCGGAGACCCGCATCGGCAAGTTCAAGCTGGGCATGAACGGCACCTACCTCACCTCGTTCAACATGCTGCCGACGGTCGGCTCCAACATCGTCTACATGGCCGGCAACACGCAGAACTTCTACAGCGCGTGGCGCCTGCGCGGCAACGTGGCCTTGAACTGGAGCTGGCGCGACTTCGGCGCCAGTTGGACGGCGCGCTATTTCTCGCCCTACAAGTCCAACTGCGCGTTCGATCCGTCGCTGGGCGTCACGGCCTTTCCGTGTACCCTGCCGAACTATTACGCCCCGGGCGTGGGCGTGATGCCGCAGACGCAGGTTCCATCGGTAACGTTCAACGACGTGCAGGTGTACTGGAACGCGCCGTGGAATGCGACGATCTCGCTGGGGGCGAACGATATCTTCAATCGCGTCAGCCCGAATGTGTATGGCGGCTACGCAAGCGGCGACACGCCGTTCGACTTCAACGCATCGTATGACTTGGGAAGGTTTGTGTATATGCGGTATCAGCAGCGATTTTGATGTTTTGCTCCCTCCCCTGCACGCAGGGGAGGGTTGGGGTGGGGTAGGGCAACCTTGCTGCAATGTTTGCTATGACCTCACCGTCATTCCGGCGAACGCTGGAATGACGGTAAGGCTTGACATGAGGTTTTGCATGTATCGAAAACACTTAGAAAACTTGCTCGCTACGAGCCTGCTATGCACATGGCTAGGCCTGGCGCACGCCGATGACGCCGTCGTTCTCAATCCGGGCGCGCCCGCCTACACGCTTACCCAAGCCCAGGCGAATTTCGGCAACGCCGCCATCGATGCGCGCTGGACCGTAGTCGACAGCAAGCTCTCCAGCATCACGATCACCGACCGCAACGGCGGGCAGGTGCTGAAGGTCGACGACCTCTTCGCCTTGCAGCTGCCCGACAAGCAATCCATCAAGGCGAGCGACATGCACCTGCTGTCGCAGCCAGTGGAGCGCATGCTTCCCGTCGATTCGAAAGCATCCAGGCTTGCCGACCGCCTGCCCGGCAAGGCCATCAGCGCCACGTTCGGCGATGTAGACAACCGCTTCCGCGTCGACTGGCAACTGCTGCAGCGCCATGGTTCGCGGTACCTGCGCGAAATCGTGACGATCACTGCCTTGAAGCAGGACGAACCGCTCACCAGCGTCTCGCTGCTGCCCTCGAGCATCGACCACGCCGAAGTGGACGGCGTGGTGAAAGGTTCGCCGGTGGTGGCGGGCAATGTGTACCTGGGGCTGGAAAATCCGCTTTCCGACAGCGAAGTGCGCGGCAAGCATGTGCTCCTGTCGATGCCGCGCACGCTGCCGCTGCGCAAAGGCCAGTCGATCACGTATTCGGCCGTCGTCGGCGTGGTGCGCGATGGACAATTGCGCCGCGATTTCGCCGCCTACGTGGAACGCGAGCGGGCCCATCCGTATCGTCCGTTCCTGCATTACAACTCCTGGTACGACATCGGTTACTTCACGCCGTACACCGAGGCCGAAGCACTGGATCGCATCCATGCGTTCGGCGAGGAGTTGAGTGTGAAGCGCGGCGTGAAGCTCGATTCCTTCCTGTTCGACGATGGCTGGGACGATCGCTCCGGCAGCTGGAACTTCAGCAAGGATTTTCCGCGCGGCTTCGTGCCGTTGCGCGAGGCCGCGGCGAAATATGGCGCCGCGCCCGGCATGTGGCTGTCGCCCTGGGGCGGTTACAGCAAACCGAAGGAAGAGCGTGTAACGAACGGCAAGGCCGCCGGCTACGAGATCGTCAACGATGGTTTGGCGCTGTCGGGGCCGAAGTACTACCAGCGCTTCCACGACGTGGTGATCGGGCTGCTGAACCACGACGGCATCAACCAGTTCAAGTTCGACGGCACCGGCAACGCGGACAGCGTGTTTCCGGGCAGCCGCTTCGACAGCGATTTCGCCGCAGCGATCGAGCTGATCAAGGACATCCGCACCGACAAGCCCGACACCTTCATCAACCTCACCACCGGTACCTGGGCTTCACCCTTTTGGCTGCGCTACGCCGATTCGATCTGGCGCGGCGGCGAGGACGACTGGCATGCCGGCGTCGGCACCGAACGCGAACAGTGGATCACCTATCGCGATCAGCAGACCTACGAGAACGTGGTGATCCAGGGGCCGCTGTATCCGCTCAACTCGCTGATGCTCCACGGCATCATCTATGCGCAGATGAACAAGCGGCTCAATACCGATCCAGGCCATGATTTCGCCAACGAAGTGCGCTCCTACTTCGCCACCGGCACGCAGTTGCAGGAGCTGTACATCACGCCGTCGCTGCTGGGCAAAGACGATTGGGACGTATTGGCCGAGGCTGCGAAATGGTCGCGCGCGAACGCCGACGTGCTGCGCGATGTGCACTGGATCGGCGGCGATCCGGGTCGATTGGACGTATACGGCTGGGCCGCGTGGTCGCCGGGCAAATCGATCATCACCTTGCGCAATCCGGATGCGCATGCGCAGACCGCCGTGATCGATCTGCAGCGGCAGCTGGAATTGCCCAAGGGCGCGGCACGCCGCTTCACCGTGCGCGACGTGTGGCACCGCGGCGGCGACGTGCCCACGCAGCTGGATGCCGACCGCGTGAGCACGATCACGCTGGCGCCGTTCGAAGTATTGACCCTGGAGCTGACGCCTTGAGGTACGCTCACGCGCTCTGTACTCGCGCAATCTGCTCCCTCCCCTGCAAGCAGGGCAGGGAGTCAAGCGAGGCGCATCGGTCCTTTGAGGTGAGGAGTTCATGCAACGACGCGATTTTCTTCGATTCGCTCTGCTGACACCGCTGGCGGTAACGCTACCAGTCATTGCAGAGGAAACGGCCGCCAAGCCTTCCATCGAACCCAGCCCCGATGGCAGATCCCGTCGCTTCGAACTAGGCCGCAAGCAATTCCTGCTCGATGGCGCACCGTTCCAGATCCGCAGCGGCGAGATGCATCCCGCGCGCATTCCCAACGACTACTGGCGGCACCGCATCCACATGGCCAAGGCGATGGGCCTCAACACCATCGCGATCTGCCTGATGTGGAATTACTTCGAAAGCGAACCGGGCGTGTTCGACTTCAGCACCGAGAATCGCGATTTCGTGCGCTTCATCAAGCTGTGCCAGGAAGAGGGCATGTGGGTATACCTGCGTCCGGGTCCTTACGTTTGCGCCGAGTGGGACCTGGGCGGTTTGCCGGCCTATCTGCTGCGTGATCCTTCCATCCGCGTGCGCAGCAAGGACGATGCGCGCTACATGCAGGCCGTGCAGCGCTACATGGATGCGGTGGGACCGAAGATCGCACCGTTGATGGCGAGCCGGGGCGGTCCGATCCTGATGGTGCAGATCGAGAACGAATACGCCTCCTTTGGCCATGACCTGCCTTATCTTTTGCGCTTGCGCACGATGTGGCAGGCGCATGGTATCGACGGTCCATTCTCGATTGCCGATGGCCTGGGCCAGTTGCAGAAGGCCGGCACCTGTGTGCCTGGCGCCGCGCTGGGGCTGGATGGCGATACGGATTTCGCCGCCGCGCAGACCCTGGCCGGCGATGCGCCGGTATGGATGAGCGAAGGCTATCCTGGCTGGCTTACGCACTGGGGCGATCTGACGTTCCAGCGCGGCAACTATCTGCCGACGCTGCGCAAGCTGATGGAAGAGGGTCGTTCGTTCAACATGTACATGGTGCACGGTGGCACCAATTTCGGTTTCACCGCCGGCGCCAATGCACGCAATGACTATGCCGATTTCGAGCCGGTGATCACCAGCTACGACTATGGTGCGCCGATCAATGAACGCGGCGAGCCCACGCGTGATTACCATGCCTTCCGTAAAACCATCGCCGACCATTTGCAGCGTGCTCCGGCCGAGTTGCCGCCGCCGGTGCCGCTTGCGCATTTTCCTGACGTGATCGCGCAGCCCTACGCATCGATCTGGGATAACCTGCCGTTGCCGTCGCGGCTGGTGAAAAAGCCCGATCCGAACGAAATGCTGTTCGCGCAGAACCAGGGCATGGTGGTGTATCGCAAGACGCTGTTGAGCGGTGGCATGCTCAACATGGAGGGCCTGCGCGACTACGGCACGGTGTACAGCGACGGCAAGTATCTGGACTACGTATCGCGCGTCACCAAGCCCGGTTTGCACGTGAAGCACTACGTGGATATTCCACCGCCGGCCAATGGCGCGGGCACGACGGTGGAGATCCTGGTCGACAGTTTCGGTCACGTGGGTTACGGCCAGGCGATGTACGACTTCAAGGGCATCGTGGGCGCGGTGACGCTGGATGGCGAGGAGCTGCAAGGCTGGCAGGCGCACAGCCTGCCGCTGGATGATGCGTATGTCGCGGGCCTGCCGCCGATGCGGGCCGATTCACCCTCGCGCTTGCGTCCCGGCATGTTCTTCAAGGCGGTCTTTACGCTCGACAAGGCGGGCGATTGCTATATCGACATGAGCGACTGGGACAAAGGCTACGTGTGGATCAATGGCCATTTGCTGGGGCGTTACTGGCGCATCGGGCCGCAGCAGCGCTTGTATTGTCCGGCGCCGTGGCTGTCGCGCGGACGCAACGAGTTGCTGGTGTTCGACATGCACAAGGTGATGCCGACGGCGATCCGCTGCAGCGATAAGCTGGCGTAGGTTGGGGCGCCAACCCCAACCTCGCGCAGCATGGCGATGGCATACAAAAAGGCCGCCTTGCGGCGGCCTTTTTGGTCATCGGCGTATCAACCGCCGCGCGATGCCTTCTTGCGATCGTTCTCCGTCAGATGCTTCTTGCGCAGACGGATTTCCTTCGGCGTCACTTCCACCAGCTCGTCGTCGTCGATGAAGTCCAGCGCCTGCTCCAGCGAGAACTTGGTCGCCGGGGTCAGCTGGATCGCATCGTCCTTGCCCGAGGCGCGCATGTTGGTCAGCGGCTTGGGCTTGATCGCGTTGACGGTGAGGTCGTTGTCCTTGGCGTGGATGCCGACCAGCTGGCCTTCGTATACCGAATCACCTTCGGCGGCGAACAGCTTGCCGCGTTCCTGCAGCGGCCCCAGCGAATAGGCGGGCGTGGTGCCGGCGGCGTTGGCGATCATCACGCCGTTGGGGCGCTTGGCGATCTGGCCTTCTTCCTTCGGGCCGTAATGGTCGAACACGTGGAACAGCAGGCCCGAACCCTGGGTGAGGGTCTTGAACTGGTTCTGGAAACCGATCAGGCCGCGCGCCGGGATCATGTATTCCAGGCGCACGCGACCCTTGCCGTCAGGCTCCATGTTCTTCAGCTGGCCCTTGCGCATGCCGAGGCGCTCCATCACCGGGCCCTGGTGGATTTCTTCCACGTCCACCACCAGCTGCTCGTACGGCTCCATCTTCTGGCCGTCGATTTCCTTGATGATCACTTCCGGACGCGACACGGCCAGCTCATAGCCTTCGCGGCGCATGTTCTCGATCAGCACCGACAGGTGCAGCTCGCCGCGACCGGAGACCAGGAACTTGTCGGCATCCGACCCCTGCTCGACGCGCAGCGCCACGTTGTGCACCTGCTCGCGCTCCAGGCGATCCTTCAGCTGGCGGCTGGTGAGGAACTTGCCGCCGGACAGATCCTTGTTGCCGGCGAACGGCGAGTTGTTCACCTGGAAGGTCATGCTGATGGTCGGCTCGTCCACCGTCAGCGCGGGCAGCGCTTCGGGCTTGTCCAGCGCGCACACGGTGTCGGAGATGGTGAGCTCCTGGATGCCGGAGATGGCGACGATGTCGCCCGCTTCGGCGCTATCCTGCTCGATGCGCTCAAGGCCGAGGAAGCCGAGCACCTGCAGCACCTTGCCCTGGCGCTTCTTGCCGTGGCGGTCGATCACCGCCACCGGCATGTTCTTCTTCAGCGTGCCGCGCTGGATGCGGCCGATGCCGATCACACCGACGAAGTTGTTGTAGTCCAGCTGGCTGATGCGCATCTGGAACGGGCCGTCCGGATCCACTTCCGGCTTCGGCGCGTGATCCATGATGGCCTGGTAGAGCGGGGTCATGTCGCCTTCGCGGGCGTCCGGATCGAGCGAGGCGTAGCCGTTCAGCGCCGAGGCGTAGACGATCGGGAATTCCATCTGCTCCGGCGTGGCGCCGAGGCGGTCGAACAGATCCCACACCTGTTCCACCACCCACTCCGGACGGGCGCCCGGGCGGTCGATCTTGTTGACCACCACGATCGGCTTGAAGCCCATCGCAAAGGCCTTCTGGGTCACGAAGCGGGTCTGCGGCATCGGGCCGTCCATCGCATCGACCAGGATCAGCACGGTGTCCACCATCGACAGCACGCGCTCCACCTCGCCACCGAAGTCGGCGTGGCCTGGGGTGTCGACGATGTTGATGCGGTTTTCACGCCATTTAATGGCCGTGTTCTTGGCCAGGATGGTGATGCCGCGTTCCTTTTCCTGGTCGTTGCTGTCCATCACGCGCTCGGCCAGCACGGTGCGTTCGGACAGGGTGCCCGACTGCTTCAGCAGCTGGTCGACGAGGGTGGTTTTGCCGTGGTCGACGTGGGCGACGATGGCGATGTTGCGCAGGTTTTCGATGGACATGAGTGCCGGGCTTGGGCGGGCCGTAAGGCCGCCGCGCAGGTTTCGGTAGGGGTTAACCTGCGGATTATACGGGGTTGTGTGACATCTTGCTTGCTGTCTGGCCCCTATGCGTTGACTGACCATCGCGGCCTGAACCCTCGGCCGCCTGTTGGTGTCCTGTTCCGGGGTCCTGGCCCTTCATTTCACGCCCGTCGCTCCGGCGAACGCCGGGGCCCAGCGACTTTGAAGCGGAAAGACACTGGGTCCCGGCTTGACCAGCTTCGCTGTTGTAAAGCGCCTCGCCGGGACGACGAGCTCGGGCCTGTTGAGATCCGGCGCTAACCTCGCACTACGCCGCCGCTTCCTCCAGCACGCCAAGATCCAGCTTCTTCATCGTCATCACCTTTTGCATCACGCGCTGCGCCCTGGCGCTGTCCTTGGCGGTAAGCAGCTCGATCAACTGCACCGGCACGACCTGCCAGGACAGGCCGAAGCGGTCCTTCAGCCAGCCGCATTGCTGCGCGGCGGGGTCGCCGTCCTTGGATAGCGCGTTCCAGTAGTGATCGACTTCCTCCTGCGTGCGGCAGTTCACCACCAGCGAGACGGCGGGGGTGAAGGTGAAGATCGGACCGCCGTTGAGAGCGGTGAAGTGCTGCCCGTCCAGTTCAAACGCCACGGTCATCACCGAGTCCGGTGCGCGATTTGTGGCCTGCGCCGTCGCCGCGTCGTAGCGGGTGACGCTGAGGATGCGGGAGTTGTCGAACACCGACACGTAATAGTTGGCAGCTTCTTCGGCTTCTTCGTTGAACCACAGGAACGGGGTGATGCGTTGGATTCGCGAACTCATGGCGGATGCCTCCGTGGTGGATGAGATGTCTTACTGGTGCGACGACCGAGGTGGCGTGAAATCGACATGCGGCGGCCAATGTTTCGCCACGCGTTTGGATCGAATGAAACACGTCCAAAGCTGGCTATCGTTGTCAGCGATGTCACGCCATGCAGTGGCCATGGCCGTGTACGCATGCTGCGTTGCGTTCGGGTGTTGACGCTTCGCACAGCGCGGAATGATCGCGGCCTGGCTCTTCGCACAACACGCCCTGTGCTGCGACGCAACGGCAAAAACCTGCGTTTTTGGCTGTTTTCCGCTGTCAGCATGCAGGCTTCGTGAAGGCGCGCGCCGGCGACATGACATTTATTCCTTTGCGATACGAATCACGTTCCAGCGTGGGCAAATCGGCCAATTGCACTGGACAACGTTGTCATCCCGGGCCAATACTCGCGCCACTTTGCAGTTTCATGACAAGCGGTAGCGCGCATGGATGCGGATGGCGACTGTCCCCCTCGGCTGCCTGGAGCGCGGCTGTGAATCGCCGGTGTTCATTCAACCTCGTTGCGTTCCATCAGTCCGGAGACAGTCATGCAAGAGAAGAAGTCCACGAAGTGGTCCACCCTTACGGCAAGCGCGTTGAGCACTGCGGTGGGTGCCGCGCTTACCACCACCGTGCTTACCGTCGCGCCGCTGCAGACGGTGCACGCGCAAAGTACCTGTGCCGCGGCATGGAGCGCTACGGCCATCTATACGGCCGGCAATGTGGCCAGCGAAAACGGCATCAACTACAAGGCCAACTGGTGGACACAGGGCAATGACCCGGCCACGAACAACGGCGGCCCGGGCAGCGGCCAGCCGTGGACGTCGCAAGGTACGTGCACATCGACGCCTACGCCGACGCCCACACCTACGCCGACCCCAACTCCCACGCCGACGCCCACTCCGACACCAACGCCAACACCCACTCCAACACCGACACCCACGCCGGCACCCAGCGGTTTCGTGTTCAGCCCGTACAAGGACATCACGATCAACCTCAACTGGAATACCAACAGCATGCAGACGGCGGCGTCGGGCTCGGTGCTTCCGCTGGTGGGCAGCGGCAGTTTCTATTCGACCAAGGAACCGAACCTGCCAGGCATCACGCTGGCCTTCGCCACCGGCGCGTGCGGCAGCGAAAGCTGGGGCGGCGTGACGGCGTCCGGTTTCATCTCCGGCAATATCAGTGCGCTCAACAGCGCCGGCCTCAACTACATCGTGTCGACCGGCGGCGCGTCCGGCGTGTTCACGTGCGGATCGGCCTCGGCGTTCGAGAGCTTCATCGCGAAGTACTACACCTCGCACATGCTGGGCGTGGATTTCGATATCGAAGGCGGCCAGTCGCAGGCGGATATCCAGCAACTGGTGGCCGATGTGGCCGCAGCGCAATCGCAGTATCCGAACCTGCGCTTCTCCTTCACGCTGGCCACGCTCGCGTCCTCTGACGGCAGCTACGGCGGCATCAACCAGCTGGGGCAGTGGACGGTGCAGGCGATCAAGGCGGCCAGCCCGGCGTTGAAGAATTACACCATCAACTTGATGGTGATGGATTTCGGCAGCGCGACCGCCGCCAACTGCGTGGTGGTGAACGGCGTGTGTCAGATGGGGCAATCGGCGATTCAGGCTGTGACCAATCTCGAACACACCTACGGCATTCCGGCCAGCCATATCGAACTGACGCCGATGATCGGGCAGAACGATGCGCAGGGCGAAATAACCACGCTGGCGGACATGGACACCGTCGTCAATTACGCCACGGCAAATGGCCTGGCCGGCGTGCATTTCTGGTCGCTGGACCGCGATACGCCATGCGCGGCCGGCTCGGCATCGTCCACGTGCAATTCGTACCCGAGCGTGGGCGCATTGGGCTACACCAACGAGGTCCTGAAGGATCTCGGCAAATAACACTCGAAGCAGGGAATGCAGGGGAAATCGTGGCGATCCGGCAGCGCCGGGTCGCCACGGTGCCACAGCGTGGATTGGCGGGATACGCGGCGCGGCATGCGCCGCAAGACGGTACCGATACGCGGGATGCGCGGCAGCGCTCGTCTTTGGTTTGGTTGTTGTAGCGGACGCTTCATCGCATCGCCGATGTTTTTCACCTGTTGCGGTTCAATCCAAATCCTGGAGACAGTCCCATGCAAGTGAAACGACCAACGAACTGGACCACCCTGGCATGTAGCTCGTTGAGCACCGCGATATGCGCGGCGCTTGCCACCACGGCGCTTACCGTGGCGCCGGTGCAGACCGTGCATGCGCAATCGACCTGTGCGGCCGCGTGGAACGCATCCACGGCTTATACGGCCGGCAATGTGGCCAGCGAAAACGGCGTCAACTACGTCGCCAACTGGTGGACGCAAGGCAACGACCCGGCCACCAACAATGGCGGCTCCGGCAGCGGCCAGCCGTGGACGTCCGAAGGCGCGTGCGGCGGTTCGCCCACGCCCACCCCGACACCGACGCCCACTCCAACCCCGACACCAACGCCGACGCCTTCGGGGTGCGATCCGGCCTGGAACGCAGCCACCGCATACAACGGCGGCGCGCTGGTCAGCGAAAACAACATCAACTACAAGGCGAACTGGTGGACGCAGGGCAACGATCCGGCCACCAACAACGGCCCGAGCGGCAGCGGCCAGCCATGGACTGAGATCGGCACGTGCAGCGGTTCGCCCACGCCGACGCCCACTCCGACCCCGACCCCGACGCCTACTCCCACGCCAACACCAACGCCGACTCCCACGCCCACGCCGACACCCAGCGGTTTCGTGTTCAGTCCGTACAAGGACATGAGCATCAACATGAACTGGAACACCTACGCCATGGCCACGGCGGTCACCGGCACGACCATTCCGGTGGTGGGCAGCGGCAGCCTGTACGCCACGCAGGTGCCGAACCTACCGGCGATCACGCTTGCGTTCGCCACCGGCGAATGCGGCAGCGAAAACTGGGCGGGCGTGACGCCAGCGGAATTCATCTCCGCCAACATCACGCCAGGCGCCGCCAACTCGCTGGCCAGTGCGGGCTTGAAGTACATCGTTTCCACCGGCGGCGAGGCTGGCGTGTTCACCTGTGGCTCCGCGTCGGCATTCCAGAGCTTTATCGCGAAGTACTACACCGCGCAGATGATCGGTGTGGATTTCGACATCGAAGGCGGCCAGACGCAGGCACAAGTGCAGCAACTGGTGGCGGATGTCGCGGCGGCGCAATCGCAGTATCCGAACCTGCGCTTCTCCTTCACGCTGGCCACGCTCGGTGCGTCGGACGGCAGCTACGGGGGCATCAACCAGTTGGGGCAGTGGGTGGTGCAGGCGATCAAGGCATCCAGCCCGGCGTTGAAGAACTACACCATCAATTTGATGGTGATGGATTACGGCGGCGCCACGTCGTCCAACTGCGTGGTGGTGGGCGGCGTGTGCGAGATGGGCCAGTCTGCGATCCAGGCGGTGACCAATCTGGAACACAGCTATGGCATTGCGGCCAGCCATATCGAGCTCACGCCGATGATCGGGCAGAACGATTCCGGCGGTGAAATCACCACGCTGGCAGACATCGACACCATCACCAATTACGCCACCGCAAACGGCCTGGCCGGTGTGCATTTCTGGTCGCTGGATCGCGACACGCCATGCGCGTCGGGGTCGGCATCGTCCACGTGCAATTCGTATCCGAGCGCGGGCGTGCTGGCCTTTACCAAGGAGATCCTCAAGGACATCGGCAAGTAGCGTGCAAGCGCAGGGGAACGCGCCGCACGAGCGGGAGGCATGCCCGTTTCGCGGCGCGGATGGGGGAGGGGCCACCGGCACGAACGTGCCGGTGGCTTTTTTTGCCGAGCGCATGTCAGGAAAGCTGAACGAAGAGGCTGTCGCGACAGCCGCCATCAAGCGGGCGAGCTCGGCTTAATCCTTTGCGTCGCAAGAACTTTTTCTAGACACCGCTGGGGCGCATGTGTAAGTTACGTCAACTTACGCCAGCCTGACGTGCTCGGCTGTCATCGATGCGCCGCCGGAACGTGTCGCGGTTATCCAAGAAAAAGCAGGGGGCGCCAGCTACTCATGCAACGAACGTTCGTTATCGGTTGCCCGCGTTCGGGCACCACGATTGTGCAGGCCATGCTGGCCCGTCACCCGCAGATTTTTACGCTTCCGGAAACCGGTTTTTTCCCGCGCCTCCTGGGCGGCTTGGATCATCGCTTCGGTGATGAGGGCGCACGGCCGCGCCGGCATACGCTGGCCCGCCGCCTCGGCATCGCCCGCCGCTATGGCCGGCGCGAATTCCTGGCGCTGCACCGGTCGCTGCTCGGCGAAAACGCCGCGCCGGTACGCGCGCCGTGGCGCCTGGATACCTGCGTGACGCGCTTCACCGCCACGCTGGATGGCCTGGCCGAGCGCGCCCAGCGCACGACCTGGATCGAGAAGACGCCGCAGCATCTGCTTTATCTGCGGGAGATCGAACAGTACCTGCCGAATGCGCGCTTCATCCATGTGATCCGTCCGGGCATGGATGTGATCGCCTCGATCATGGATGCGTACCTGCGCTACGACAATCCGGCGTTCGCCGGCGGATTGCTGATGTGGGTGCAACGCTGGAATCGCGCAGTGGCGATCCACCGTTCGCGCATCGGTGTGCGCCATCACCATTTCGTTTTCCTGGAAGACCTGGTGCGCCAGCCGCAGGAAGAATGGCGGCGCCTGTGTGGCTTCCTCGAGCTGCCGCCGGATGCCGACATCGATCCGGCCTGTCATCAGCACATCGCCGATCCCGCCGCGGAGCCGTGGAAACGCGGCGCACTCAGCGGCCTGCCGCAAGCGGCGGACAGCAAGACCGAGCAGTTGTTCGGCCCGCAATTGCGCGAATGGCTGCGCGAAAAGCTGAGCTCCTACGAAGACCTGTACGCCGCCAGCAGCCTGGCGTACGACCGCGACGACAGTTTCCTGCTGCCCGCATCCGCGTTGAAGCGTCGCGTGGAAGGTCGGCCGGTGGCGGCGGAAGGGCGCGTCCGCGTGGCCTGAGGTTCTTTCGGCGGCACGTGCATCGCGATGCACGTGAACGACCGCCGGCGCTGGCCGTGCCTGGTCATCGCCGTGCTACCGTGAATGCACGCGAACGAACCGCCGATATGCCTGTCACAATGACTGTTCAACGAGCAGAACGGGCAGCATCGTGAATCGAAATATCAAACGAACGTCGTATGGCGGCTGGATCGCCGCGATCATCATCGTGCTCGCTGTCGTCGCAGCGGGCATCTACCTGGTTCAGCGCGGCATGCATCCGGCCGCATCGGAAAATCCACCGCCGAGCGCACCGTCATCGACAGCGGCGCAGGCGCCAGCAAGTTCGTCCTCCACGATCCGGCATCCCATCGCGCAGGCCGCCGCAGGCCCCGCGCCCGCATCCACGGCGGCATTGCCGGCCCTGGTCGACAGCGACGCCAGCGTGCGTGAAGCCCTGGCGGGCATGGTCGGCAGCGACATGAGTGCGTTGCTGGCGCCGAGCCAGATCATCTCGCGCGTGGTGGCAACGGTGGATGCCTTGCCGCGCCAGGGCATGGGCAACACCACCATCCTTCCGCTGCGCACGCCCCGCGGCGCCATGCAAGTGCAGACGGCCAACGGCGCCAGCGTGATCGCCACCGCCAACGCGGAGCGTTATGCGCCTTACATGACGGTGCTCGCCAAGGTCGATCCGCATGCCTTGGTTGCCTGGTACAAGCAGAACTATCCCTTGTTTCAGCAGGCGTATCGCGAGCTCGGCTATCCGCGCGGCTATTTCAACGATCGGCTGATCACCGCGATCGACGACATGCTCGCCGCGCCGGACGTGCACGATCCGATCGCCGTGACGAAGGAAGGCGCGCGCTATCACTTCGCCGATCCGCAACTGCAATCGCTGTCGAACGGGCAGAAGCTGATGCTGCGCCTCGGCCCTGAGAACGAAGCCCAGCTCAAGGCCAAATTGCGCATGATCCGTGCGCTGCTGGCAGGTGGGCAGGTCGGGCACTGAACATCATGCCGAGCACACGAAAAAGCCCGCGAAATGCGGGCTTTTTCGTTGCTGCGAAGTGAGGCGATCAGCCGTGATGCATATCGTGCCCGCCGCCACCGTGCGGCGCACCGCCTGCGGACGGATGCGGCGCCGGAGCAGGGCGCGAGGCGCGATATTGCGGTGCAGGCGCTGCATGGTACTGGTACTGCGGCGCATGGAACTGCGGCTGCGGCTGCGGGCGATACACCGGTGCCGGCGCCGGACGGTACGCGGTGGCAGGCGCACGATAGGTGTTCATCGGCTGCGCATGCATCGGTTGCATCGGACGGCTGGTCGGCGCGGCGCCGGTGACACCGCCAGGACGATACAGGTTGCTGTAGTTCGCGCTGGGACGCATCGCATTCGGCGCAGCCGGCGCATTCGTATGCGCGAAGTTCGCCGAATGTAACGCCGCGCCGTTGTTGAAGGGCGCCGATTGCGGCGTGCGCATCGTACTGTTGTTGGCGTGCTGCATCACCGCCGCGTCCGGCATGTTGGCGTGCGGCGCAAAGCTTGCCGAACGTAGCGCCATGGTGTTGTTCGGCTGCATGGCGTTGTTCATCGGACGCATGTTCGCTGCGGGCATGTTCGCATGCGGCGCGAAGTTGGCCGAATGCGCTGCGAGGTCACCGTTCGCTTGCGCAGTTTGCGGTGCGTGCATCATGGCGTTGTTCGCGTGCGGTGCGAAGTTCGCCGAATGCGGCGCGAAGCCACCGTTCGCTTGCGCAGCCCGTGGCCCATGCATCGCCACGTTGTTCATATGCTGCGCAACGGGAATCGGGCCACCGCTACGCGCCGCCGGCACCACGCCGGCGCCGGCGAATACGCCCGGGCGCGGCGTGGCGGCGACCGGCGGAGCGCCATGATTGGCGGACACGCGCATCGCCGGGTTCTGGCGGGCCAGGTTCATCTGCTGCTGCTGGGCGGCGATCGGCCCCATGCGGGCCTGGCGGGCGAAGGCCATCTGTTGCGGCGTCGCCCGCGCCATCACGCCACCGCGTCCGCCGTTGTAGCTGATGTGGTTGATGTTGACATTGTTGATCACCGTCTTGTTGTAGACGTTGGTGATGTGCACGTTCTCGATGTGGTTGACAGTGCGGTTGTAGTAGAAGCCGCCATGGCCCCAGTAGCCGCCGTCATAGCCCCTGCCGAAATAACCGCAGCCGTAGTTGATGCCGCCATAGAAGCCAACGTGGTCACCCCAGTAACCAGGATGGAATACGTACAGCCCGCCATCCCAGCCCCAATAGCCCGGCGTCCACAGTGCGCCATAGAACGGCGCCGGCACCCAGGTGCCCGGCACCCAGTAATACTCGTCGCCATCCCACGCCCAATAGCCCGGCGTCCAGATATAACCGGGGCCCGGAATCGGTGGCTGTTCATACACGGGCAGCGGCGGAGGCGGCACGCCGACCGAAACGCCGACACCGATGAATACGCCGGCATCCGCTTTTTGTGGCAGTGCGGCGAATGCGGCAAGCGCAGCCAGGGCACCTGCCAATGCACGCAGCAGCAGGTTGCGTCGCATCGAAACGGATGGCGTAACGGCGATGGTTTTCATGGCGTGTCCTCCTGGGTCTGCACCGTACTAGAGAAAACGCGGGAAAATGTTCAACGTTACCGTCACGCGATACGACAAGTTCGCCATGGTTCAGCCGCGTTTGTCGGCAAGTGTCGCGCCATGGCTTGTGCGGCATGGTTTTGATGCTTTCCAAATCGCGGATAAACAACGAGCGTTAGCGTTTAATTAAAATGCGGTGCGATAAATCGCGGCGCGCATTTGTAAGTTTTTGGTAAGCGGCGCGAGCCCTCCAGTCCATATAAAAGGGAATATCCCATGGCGCAGCGCCAACATCTTCACCAGCTCACACGGTATCGCGCGTGGGCCGACCGTTTGCTCTATCAATCGCTCAGCCTCGTGCCCGAGGCGGCCCTGGTTACGCCGCAGCCGATCGTTTTCGGCAATCTCTTGCGCACCTTGCACCACACCTATTGCATGGACCTGGTATGGAAGGCGCATCTGCAAGGCGTGCCGCATGGGCTTGCATCGCGCAATCCGGATCACTGCCCCGCGTTTGACGCGCTGCGTTCGGCGCAGGCCGAGATGGACGCGTGGTATATCGACTACGCCGCGTCACTCGATGAGCGGGCCTGCGACGACATCGTGCGCTTCACTTTCATTGGCGGCGGCGAGGGCGAGATGCGGCGCGGGGAGATCCTGCTGCACGTGGTCAATCATGCGAGCTATCACCGCGGACACGTGGCAATGATGATGTATGGCCTGTCGGTACCGCCGCCGACCACCGATTTTCCGGTCTTTCTGCGCGACGGCGATTGAAGCGTCACGCGTACTGCATCTTGACCGTCATGCCACCGTCGATCACGAAGTGTTGCCCAGTAACGAAGGCGGATGCGTCGCTGAGCAGATAGACGGCCAGTGCGCCGATATCGTTCGGCGTGCCGGCGCGGCCGGCCGGATGTTGCGCGTGATCTTTGCGGCTCAGTTTGGAGCGGTGGCGTTCCTGCGGCTTCTTCCATTCGTCGGTGACGATCCAGCCGGGCAGGATCGCGTTCACTCGCGCCTTGGGGCCGGCGCTGACCGCCATCGCGTGCGTGAGCGCAAGCAGGCCGCCCTTGGTGGCGGCGTAGGCTTCCGTATCCGCTTCGGACTGCAGCGCGCGGGTGGAAGCGATGTGCACGATCGCACCGCCGGCCGCCGACAGCGACGGCAAGGCATGCTTGCTGCACAGAAACGCGCCGGTGAGATTGGTGGCGAGGTAACGGTTCCAGGTTTCCAGCGGCAATTCATGCAGCGGACCTTGGTGCGGCTCGGCGATGCCGGCGTTGTTCACCAGGCCATGCAAGCTGCCGAAGTGATCGATCGCGGCCTTGACCCAGCGATGCACGCTGGCTTCGCGCGAGACATCGAGCTGGCGGAAGGCCGCGCGTTCGCCCACCTTCCATTCCTGCAGGCAGGCGTGGCCGGCAGCTGCGTCCAGATCGCCGATCATCACGCTGCCGCCGGCGCCCAGCACGGCTTGCGCAATGCCGCGCCCGATGCCCTGGGCGCCGCCGGTAACCAGCACGACGCGATCGCGCAGCGGTTGGGGATCGAAGGCGGCGATGGCAGGGGCTTTGCTCATGGCTATTCCACTTGGGTTATCAGCAGAAAAAGAGCGTAACGCATGCCTGCGTGACGAATGCGCTAGGCTTTTGCGCATGAGCAACACCGAATCGCCTGTCCAGACGGCGCTGTTTGGCCAGCCCGCCGCGCGCGAGCTGCATCGCCTGTTCTTTGCGCTGATGCCTGATGCCGCGACGCGCCATGACATCAACCACGCCGCGGCGCTGGTGCAGCAACAGCATCCCGGATTGCGCGCGCGCTGGGTGAAGCCGGAACGCTTTCACGCCACCTTGAACTTTCTGGGCGATTTTCCCGTAGTGCCCAGTGAAGTGGTGGAGCAGGCGATGATCGCCGCCGACGCACTGCACGCGGCGCCATTCACCTGGACGCTGGACTACGTCGCCAGCTTCCGCGGCCGCGAACCGCCGTGCGTGCTGCGCAGCACGCAGGTTCCCGAGCTGTTGTTGACGCTGTGGCGCGACCTGCATGCGGCGCTGGTGCGTAGCGGTTTGAAATTGCGCGCCGAACGGCAGTTCACGCCACACGTCACCCTGGCTTATGGCCGGCACGAGTTGCCCGAAGCGGCGCCGGTGGAGCCGATCGCGTGGGAGGTGGATCGGTTTGTGTTGATCCATAACGTGGTGGGGAAGGGGAACTATCGGATGTTGGGGAGTTGGGAATTGGCGTAGGTCAGCGCTGGTGTGCCGTTTTGCGGAAGCTACCTGCGTGAATCCCTCGGGGAGAGGATGCCGAGAGGCGGGCGAGGGTTCGGGCGGAGCGCGATGTTCAAGGCTGGCGCAAGTCAGTGTTACCACGCGCTGCCCGTACCCTCACCCCAAGCCCTCTCCCGGAGGGAGAGGGGCTAAGTCGTGGATGAATGGGCCACAAGTCAGCTATCCGACGCGCAGCCCGCAGGCGCACAATCCTGAGGCTCTCCCAACCCAAGTCAGGAGGTCGTCATGCGTTCGATATCCGTCGTACTGCTTGCGGCATTGGCCGTTCCAGGGGCGGCCCTGGTGGCGCAAACGCCGCAGGCCAACCACATGCACGCCTTGCAGTACGTGCCGCCTTATGTCCATGCGGCGGTGGCCGATCCGGCGCGCGGGCAGGATGCCAGCAACGATGCGCGCCGCAAGGTCACCGACCTGATGGTTTTCAGCAACGTGAAACCCGGCGACAAGGTGCTGGAGCTGATCCCGGGTTCCGGTTATTTCACGCGCGTGTTCAGCGGCATCGTCGGTGCGAAGGGCCACGTGTATGCGTTATGGCCGGACGAATACGTCAAGGTCGACGGCGATGAATTCCCGCCGTTCGAAAAGCTGGCGGCCGATCCGCATTATTCCAACGTCAGCGTACTCAAGCAGCCGGCGGCGCAGCTGAGCGTGCCCGAGCCGGTGGATATCGTGTTCACCTCGCAGAACTATCACGATTATCCGGACAAGTTCATGGGCAAGGTCGATCCGGTGGCGTTCGACAAGCAGGTGTTTGCCGCGCTGAAGCCGGGCGGCCTGTTCATCGTGATCGATCACGTGGCGCCGGCCGGTTCGGGCATGGACGATACCGATACGCTGCATCGCATCGATCCGGCAATCGTGAAGAAACAAGTGGAATCGGCGGGTTTCGTGTTCGCGGGCGAAAGCAACGTGCTGCGCAATCCGGGCGATCCGCACACCATCAAGGTGTTCGACAAGTCGATACGCGGGCATACGGATCAGTTCATCTATCGGTTCCGCAAGCCGGGCTGATGCAAGTGGATGCAGCGTAGGTTGGAGTGCAAACCCCAACATCGCGATGTCGAAAGACATGACAATGTTGGGGTTAGCACCCCAACCTGCGAGTCACTTGTTCAAGCCACGCCACATCGCATCCAGCAATTCATCCGCCGGATCGTTGGTCTGCTCCCAATACATGATCCCGCCCAGATGCTGCGCCTTGATGTAGGCCATCTTCGCGGCGATCGATTGTGGATCGTCATAGGTGATGAAGTGATGCGTCTTCGCATTCCATAGCCACGGCGCCTTCGCCACGTCGTCCCAGTGGCGCACGTAGCCTTGCTTGCCGATGTAGTGCGCTTTCAGGTCGGGCCAGGTGAGCATGTTCACGAAATGGCCATAAGTTTGATACAGGCCATCGTGATCGGGCTGCACATCGGCGAATTCGCGGCCGTACAACGCCGCGCCGATCACAAGTTTCTTCGGCGGTACGCCGGCGGCCAGGAACTGCTGCACGGCGCGGTCGGTGGTGCGGCCGTCGCCCTTGATCAACGGCGAGGCATGCAGGCCGGTGTGGTGGCCGGTGGTGGAAGTGTTGGCGTTGACGAAGTCGTAGGTCATCAGGTTGAACCAGTCCAGCAGCGGATTGATGGCTGGAATATCGACATCGCTGACGAACGGACCATCGGCGATCGCCACGCTCAGCGTGTAGTGCTTGCCATCTTTCTGGCCGGCGCGATCGAGGCTGGCGCGGATCGCCTTCAGCAGCAGGGTGAAGTTGGCCTTGTCGTCAGGGCTGGAGCGGATGCCCGATTCGTGATGGCCGGGATATTCCCAATCCACATCGAGCCCGTCGGCATGCTGGGCGGAAAGCATTTGCGCGGCGGTGTCGGCGAATTGCTGGCGTCCTGCCTCGCTGCTGGCCGCCTCGGAGAAACCGCCCACCGACCAGCCGCCGACCGAGACGGTGACCTTGAGTTTCGGATTCTCCGACTTGAGCGCGAGCAGCGTCTGCAAGGTCCTGGCGCGGTCCGCGTCGAGCATCACGCGGCCGTCTTTCAGTTGCGCGAAGGCGTAGATCAGCGTGTCGATCTTGCCGACGTCCTTGGTCTGCGCACGATCCCAGCCGGTGGCGTAGCCGACGATGCGATAAGGCGATGCGCCAGCGGCGGCGACGGCGCCGTTCGTGGCGAGCAGGACAAGCAACGCTGCGGCGCATCGGCTGGCGCGGCGAAAGAACATGTGGCGCATGTGCACTCCTTGGTGGATCGATCGATGGCGGCGCTACGCTTGACGTGCAGGCAGCAGGACCGCATGGTGAAAGCTGCCTGGCCTGCTTTGCGTATGAACGACACGCCGATCCCCAACGATAACCAATTGCGCGACGATCCGCCGCCGACGCCACCGGTCGAACCCGATCCGGGCGACTGCTGCGGCAACGGTTGCGATCCATGCATCTTCGATCTGTACGAGGATGCGCGGCAGCACTATCGGCAGGCGCTGGCGGCGTGGCGCGAGCGTCATCCGGGGGCGGATCCGGCGTCACCGGCGCCGCCCTGATGCATCCCCCTTCCGACAGAAACCGTTGCTGTGCTTGCTGCGCTGCATTAAATTGCGCAGTTCGTGACAAGGGGGAATGACATGAAACGCTTTGTGATGATCGGCGCCGCCGCGGCGCTGCTTGCCGCCTGCGGCGGCCAGAACGTGCACGCGCCGGCGCCACTGGGCGACCTGGTGCAGCCGGGCACGGCGCCGTGGCTCACCGTGACAGGTGGTGCGGACAAGCTCGACGTGCGCGGCCTCGATCACAAGCTCACGCTGGAGCCTTCGCCGGAACTGGCCAAGGCGATGCAATCGCAGCTGGGCGCGCAGCTCAGCGCCAACTACGTGCAGGACCTGGTCGTGACCTGCGATGCGTTGAACGCCAGCCTGCGCGTGAACGAGGAAAAATCGCCCGGCAACGTCTCCATGGATGTGGGCGTGCATTGCGCGATTTGGGCGCACGGCTACCAAGTCAGCCACAACTACAAGACGCAAGTGGCCACCGCGGTGGGCAGTGGCGCGAGCGATCAGGCCTATGCGCAAGCCTTGCCGAAGCTGTTGGCCGATGGCGCGAGCGGCATTGCCGACCAGATGCGTGGGGATATCCGCAAGGTGGCGCGTTGATCGGTTGACATGCGTTCGCAGGTCGGGATACCCGGATCAAGTCCGGGGTAACCCGATCTAAAGCTGCGATCCTGCAGCGCGGCAACATCATCCCCGCGATCCACGCTATCTTGTTAGCTGGACAGTTTGGGGAGACACACCCGTGAATGCAGTACCTGGACCCGGTGCGGAACGCGCCGAACTCACTGTGCGCGGCCTGATCATCGGCATCGTGATCACATTGTTGTTCACGGCGGCCAATGTGTTCTTCGGCCTGAAGGCCGGCCTGACCTTCGCCACCTCGATCCCCGCGGCGGTGATCTCGATGGCGATCCTGCGCGCGATGAAGAACGCGACCATCCAGGAAAACAACATCGTGCAGACGGTCGCCTCGGCGGCGGGCACGCTCTCCTCGATCATCTTCGTGCTGCCGGGCCTGATCATCGTCGGCTGGTGGACCGGGTTTCCGTTCTGGGTCTCGTTCGGCATCTGCGCCGCGGGCGGCATCCTGGGCGTGATGTACACCATCCCGCTGCGCCGCGCGCTGGTCACCGATTCGGACCTGCCGTATCCGGAAGGCGTGGCCTGCGCCGAGGTGCTGAAGGTGGGCTCGGGCGAAGTGGTGGAAGCATCCGATTCGGCCGCGGTGGAAGGCGGCAGCGCCGGCCTCAAGGCGGTGGTGGTCGGCTCGATCGTGTCGGCCGTGTTCTACGTGGTGATCCAGACCAAGCTGTTCGCCAGCGACCTGGCGCAGTACTTCCGCATCGGCGACCGCGGCGCGACCAGCGGCTACGATTTCTCGCTGTCCTTCGCGCTGTTCGCGGTGGGACACCTGGTGGGCCTGTGGGTGGGCCTGGCGATGCTGCTCGGCGCGATCATCAGCTGGGGCTGGGCGGTGCCGCATTTCAGCCTGCTGCATCCGGCTACCGGCGACGTGGCCGAAGTGGCGCAGGGCGTGTGGAGCCATTACGTGCGCTTCGTCGGCGCCGGCACCATCGGCGTGGCGGCGATCTGGACCCTGCTCAAGCTGGTCAAGCCGGTGGTCAGCGGCCTCACCTCGGCGATGGCCGCCTCGCGCGTGCGCAAGGCCGGCAAGGGCGACACGCTGCCGCTGACCGAACGCGACATGCCGATCGGCATCGTCGGCCTCATCGTATTGCTGTGCATGATTCCGGTCGCCTACCTGCTGGGCCATTTCAGCGTGGTCAGCGGCCTGGCCTCGCACACCACGCTGCTGGTGGCCGGCGGCGTGCTGTTCGTGCTGATCCTGAGCTTTTTGGTGTCGACGGTGTGCGGCTACATGGCGGGCCTGATCGGTTCGTCCAACAGTCCGCTTTCGGGCATCGGCATCCTGGTGGTGATCATTGCCGCGCTGCTGCTGGTGGCGGGCGTGAAATCCGACCTGCCGGCCGATTCGGGCAAGGCGCTGGTGGCGTTTGCGCTGTTCATCACCTCGGTGGTGTTCGCGGTGGCGGCGATCGCCAACAACAACCTGCAGGATCTGAAGACCGGCCAGTTGGTGAACGCGACGCCATGGCGCCAGCAGGCGGCCCTGGTGGTCGGCGTGATCGCCGGCGCGATCGTGATTCCGCCGGTGCTGGACCTGCTCAACAAGGCCTACGGTTTCCTCGGCGCGCCGGGCGTGGATCCCGCGCATGCGCTGCCGGCGCCGCAGGCCGGCTTGATCTCCGCGCTGGCGCAGGGCGTGATCCAGAACAACATCGACTGGAGCCTGATCATCCTCGGCGGCGCCATCGGCGTGTGCCTGATCGTGCTGGATGCGGTGCTCGCCGGCACCACCAAATCCATGCGCATGCCGCCGCTGGCGGTGGGCCTGGGCATGTACCTGCCCACCTCCACCACCTTGATGATCGTGGTGGGCGCGATCGTCGGCTGGTATTTCGACCGCCGCGCCGACCGCACGCCCAAGGCGGAAGCCACCAAGCAGTTGGGCGTGCTGCTCGCCTCCGGCCTGATCGTAGGCGAGAGCATCATCGGCGTGCTGGTGGCGGCGATCGTGGTGTTCTCCGGCAAGCCGGCGCCGCTGGCGCTGGTGGGCGACAGTTTCGAGAACGCATCGGTGTGGATCGGCACGATCGCGTTTGTGGCGGTGACGTTCGCGATGTACCGCTGGATCGCGCGGGTCGGACGCAACAGCTAAGCCGCGTAGGTTGGGGTGCAAACCCCAACATCACGATGCCGGTCGGCAACATGGTGTTGGGGTTGCACCCCCAACCTACGTCCGCACGTTTGCAGCGCACGGGCATAAAATACGTGCCCTGCTTCCATCGGACCCATCCGTTTGAGCTTTCCCGGCTTCCACGCCTCCACGCCCGAAGCGGTGCTCGATGCGCTGTTCCTGCCTTTTGCAGACGGCTTGCTGCACCTGCCTGCCGACGGCAACGTGCTGTTCCTGCGTGCACGCAACAGCTTTCGCTTGCGCGAAGTGGCGCGTTCGGGCTGGCTGTGCGAGCAGAGCTTCAGGCCGTTCGCCGATGCCTTGCAGCATGACGGCTTTCACGTCGCCGAACCCGCCGACGATGCGCGCTTCAAGCTGGTGCTGCTGTTGCCGCCGCGGCAACGCGATGAAGCACGCGCCTGGTTCGCCAAGGCGGTGCGGCATGTCGAAGGCGGCACGGTGGTGGCCTGCGTGCCGAATGCGGAAGGGGCGAAATCCGCGCAGGCCGATCTGGCGGCGTTGCTCGGTTCGGTCAGTCATCTTTCCAAGCACAAATGCCGCGTGTTCTGGGGCAGTGCGGACGTGCATGACGGCGCGTTGCTCGAAGCATGGCTGGCAATCGATCGCCCGCAGAAAAATGCCGCCGGCTATGTGAGCCGGCCCGGTCTGTTTGCATGGGATCGCGTGGACAGTGCATCCGCCTTGCTTGCCGCGCACCTGCCGGATGACCTTAAGGGCCGTGTCGCCGATTTCGGTGCGGGTTATGGCTACCTCGCCGCGCAACTCATCGCGCGCTGTCCAAGCGTCACCGCGCTCGATCTGTACGAAGCCGAAGCGCGTGCGCTGGAACCGGCGCGCATCAACCTCGAACAGGCCATGCGCGAGCATCGGCGCGCGCTGGCGGTAAATGTCCTGTGGCATGACGTCACCACCGGCGTGGCGCAGCGCTACGACGCAGTGGTGTGCAATCCGCCGTTCCACCAGGGCAGGGCGGATCTGCCCGAGCTTGGCCGCGCCTTTATCGCGCAGGCGGCGCGTGCGTTGCTGCCGCATGGACGCTTGCTGCTGGTTGCCAACCGGCATCTGCCGTACGAGGCCACGCTGGCGGCGCACTTCGAGCAGGTGCGCACGCTGGTCACGCAGGAAGGTTTCAAAGTGATCGAAGCAAAAGGTGTACGCGCATGAGGCTGGTCAGGCTGATCGCCAACTTAGGTTACGGCAGCCGCAAGGAGGTCGCATGGATGTTCCGCGAAGGACGCATCACCGATCCGGACGGTGAAGTGCTGTACGCTGACGACAAAGTCGAGCACGCGCAGATCCGCATCGATGGCGAACCGCTCGATCCGCCGGCGGGCATCATCTTGATGATGCACAAGCCGCTCAACGTCACCTGCTCGCGCAAGGATCCGGGCCGCGTGGTGTACGACCTGCTGCCGTCGCGTTATCGGCAGCGCGATCCGGCGTTGTCGACAGTGGGGCGGCTGGACCGCGATACCTCGGGCTTGTTGCTGATCACCGACGATGGCGGCCTGCTGCATCGGATCATCTCGCCGCGCGCCAACGTTACCAAGGTGTATGAGGCCACGCTGGCGCAGGATCTGCGCGGCGACGAGCAGGCCTTGTTCGCCAGCGGCACGCTGATGCTGGAATCGGAAACCACGCCGCTGCTGCCGGCAAAACTGGATGTACTTGCGCCGCGCCATGTGCGCTTGTCGATCACCGAAGGGCGTTATCACCAGGTGCGTCGCATGTTCGCCGCCACAGGCAACCATGTGGAAAGCTTGCAGCGCGTCGCGGTCGGCCAACTGCAACTGGCGGATTTGCAGCCAGGCGCATGGCGTCAATTAAATGCGGAAGAGATCGCGCGCATCTTTGAACCGGCCGCTGTATAGACGGCCGGTTTATCGTGATCAGCCTTCCGGGTGCATCTGGCGCAAGCGTGCAAGTTCGTCTTCGCGACGAGAATGTGCGCCGGACGTCCACGACACCAGCTTGAACTCGGCCAATGTGTCGCTTACCGCTTGTTGTGGGGTGTCCTGCTTGGTGACTGCGAGCATCCCTGCTACCAGCTGCATTCCGCGCACAATGGCGGAACGAGCAAGAAGCATGTGCATATTTATTTACTCCGCCGGCTACCCCTGTGTAGCCGCGGCCAAACTGTATCAAGCTTTAACCGCCGGTGTATAGATGACGTGAAAAGCGTGCTGTCCTTCGCGTTTTTGCTGCCTTGCACCAGACAAGTCCGCCCGAATATCACCTTGCATGATGCTGACGAATCTTCAGTTCGATAACGCTTTCATCCGCGACCTGCCGGGCGATCCGGATCACGGCCACGGGCCGCGCCAGGTCGCGGGCGCGCTGTATTCGCGCATCGATCCCACGCCGGTGCCGGCGCCGCGCGTGGTGGCCTGGTCCAAGGACATGGCGGCGGAGCTTGGGCTCAGCGACGCCGACATCGCCAGCCCGTTTTTCGCCCAGGTATTCGGCGGCAACGGCGTGGTCGAGGGTATGCAGCCGTGGGCGTCCAACTATGGCGGGCATCAGTTCGGCACGTGGGCCGGGCAGCTCGGCGACGGGCGCGCCATTTCGCTGGGCGAAGTGCTTACGCGGCAGGGCAAGCGCTGGGAGCTGCAATTGAAGGGCGCCGGCACCACGCCGTATTCGCGCGGCGCGGACGGACGCGCGGTGCTGCGTTCGTCGATCCGCGAATTCCTGTGCAGCGAAGCGATGCATCACCTGGGCGTACCCACCACGCGCGCCTTGAGCCTGGTAGTTACTGGCGAAACGGTCGAGCGCGACATGTTCTACGACGGCCACCCGCAGCACGAACCAGGCGCGATCGTCTGCCGTATGGCGCCGTCGTTCATCCGCTTCGGCCATTTCGAACTGCCCGCTTCGCGCGGCGATCTCGCGCTGCTGCGGCAACTGGTGGATTTCACGATCCGCCGCGATTTTCCGCACCTGGCCGGCAGCGATGAAACCCGCCATGCCGAATGGTTCGCCGAGATCTGCGCACGCACCGCAAGCATGATTGCGCACTGGATGCGCGTGGGTTTCGTGCACGGCGTGATGAACACCGACAACATGTCGGTGCTCGGGCTCACCATCGATTACGGCCCGTACGGCTGGGTGGACGATTTCGATCCGACCTGGACGCCCAACACCACCGACGCGGCCGGCCGCCGCTATCGCTTCGGCCAGCAACCGAACGTCGCATGGTGGAACCTGAGCCGGCTTGCCGCCGCGATCGCGCCGTTGTTCGGCGACGTGGCGCCGTTGCAGGCGGGACTCGATCGTTATGTAGCCGAATACATGATGCAGACGCGCCGCGATATCGCGGCCAAGCTGGGGCTTTCCGAGTGCCGCGACAACGACGTCACGCGCATGGAAACGCTGCAGCAGTTGCTGCACCAGGCCGAGGTGGACATGACGCTGTTCTTCCGCGCGTTGAGTCATGTCGATCCGCACGCGCCGCAGTTGGAGCCGTTGCGCCATGCCTTCTACGACGATGCGAAGCGCGAAGCCGCCGAAGCGGATGTCCTGCGATGGCTGGACGATTACGCCGCGCGCGTGCGCGAGGATGCATGGTCGCCGGAGCAGCGCCTGGCGTGCATGCAGGCTGCCAATCCCTGCTATGTGTTGCGCAATTACCTGGCGCAGGAGGCGATCGATCGCGCCACCGATGGTGATTACGCCGGCATCCATGACTTGCTCGAGGTGCTGCGTCATCCGTACGACGAGCAGCCTGGTCGCGAGCATTTCGCGCAGAAGCGGCCGGAGTGGGCGAAGCATCGGGCAGGGTGCTCGATGCTTTCGTGCAGTTCCTGATTTACGGTCGTGAACGCTTGATTTTTTGCCCGCAAATAACGCTGCCGATTCGGAATCCAGTGTCTTTCACGCGCTACAAGTCGCTGGATCCCAGCTTTCGCTGGGATGACGAACGTTTTAGCTATTCAACAAGCCAGCGCGGACTTTCTCTCTTGCCAGAATGGCGGAAAAAACAACTCAACCACCGCCGTTATTCTCTTGCTGCTGCCCATTCGGCCGCGGCGCCGGCTTGGTGTTCTGACCGGGCAGGCCGCCATTGCCCGGTTGCGGCCGGTTGCCGCTGCCAGGTTGCGGGCGATTGCCGTTGCCGGGCTGTGGCCTGTTTCCGCCAGCGCCAGGCGGCGGGCGATTGCCGTTGCCGGGAGGCGGCCGGTTGCCGCCGGGCGGCCGCGGGCGATAACCCGGTGCAGGCGGACGCTGCCCTGGCCATGGCCGGATCGGCGGCCTGGGTCCCGGGTACGGCCGCACCGGAATCGGCCGCGCGTACCAGCGCGTGCGATCGCGATAGAACGGCCGGTTGACGTAGTAGCGACCCCAGTACGCGCCGATCGCGAAAGTGACCACCGGAATGCCGATGCGTGCGCCGTAATCGCTCACGAACACCGGCTGGTTGTTGTAGAGGTATTCGATATACGGCCCGGCGACCCAGCCGCGGCTGCCGGCGGCGATCACGTCGCACCATTGCCAGCCGTCGGTGCAGCCTTGCACGTCCACCGGCGTGCCGGCGTCGAGGGTGTAGATCAAGGGATATTGCGGATCCGGCCCCGCCAGCATGTTGACGGTGGCGACGGTGTAACCCTGCGCCGCGAAAGCCGGCGCGGAGGCCAGCATCAGCAGGGCGATCGCGAACGGGTAGAGCAGGCGTTTCATCGTCAATCCTCCAGCGTGAAGGGGGACTTCTTTGACGTGCTGCCCGGGCATGATGCCGTTGTTTGCGCTTCAGTGCACTTCCAGCAGTTCGATATCGAACACCAGCGCGCTGTTCGGCGGCACGTCGGGCGGCGAGCCGCGCCGGCCGTAACCCATGCGCGAGGGAACGACGAGGGTGCGCTTGCCGCCCACCTTCATGCCCTTGATGCCGCTGTCCATGCCTTCCACCACTTCGTTGGCGCCGACCAGGAAGCTGAGCGGACGGCCGCTGTCGTAGGAGCTGTCGATTTTCGCGCCGTGATGGTCGGGCGCCTTGGCGTCGTACAGCCAGCAGGTGTAGTTGATGCGCACGTCCGAATCGTCGCGCGCGGTATTGCCGGCGCCCACCACCACATCCTTGGTGGTCATCGCGGTCACGTCATCGGCGCGGGCCGATGGCGAGCCAAGGGCGCCCAGGGCGAGCAGGGCGCCGGCCAGGAGAGCGAAAAAACGCGGCATGGAAAACTCCGAAAAGATGCGGCGGCGGGACAGTAGCGCATGGCAGGGGCGCGTCATAGTCCTTTCTCTCATTTGCACGAAGGGCCTGATGTGGTATCACTTGGCCCCATGATCTTCACCACCGCCCGCTATTACTTTTGGTATCGCTATCGGAAGCTGGCGGCGGAGCATGGTGTGCGATCGTAACTAAAAGATCACCCACTGAATCTCGAAAAAGCCGCCAGCCACCCTGGCGGCTTTTTCTTTGGGTCGCCGGACAACCAACAGGACCTTCCCGCCATGATCAGCCGTACCGACGACCTTCGCATCCGCGAAATAAAAGAAGTGCCCACCCCCGACGAGGTGATGCGCGATTGCCCGGCCAGCGAAGCGGCCATCGCCACCGTCGCCGCTTCCCGCCATGCCCTGCACAAGATCCTGCATGGCGAAGACGATCGCCTCGCGGTGGTGATCGGCCCGTGTTCCATCCACGATCCCGCCGCGGCGATGGAGTACGCCCGACGCCTGGTTGCCGAGCGCGAGAAGCATGCCGACACGCTGGAAATCGTGATGCGCGTGTATTTCGAAAAACCGCGCACCACCGTGGGCTGGAAAGGGCTGATCAACGATCCGGACCTGGACGAGAGCTACCACATCGACAAGGGCCTGCACCTGGCGCGCGGCCTGCTGTGCGACATCAACGCCCTGGGCCTGCCGGCCGGCTGCGAATTCCTCGACCTGATCACCCCGCAATACATCGCCGACCTGGTCGCCTGGGGCGCGATCGGCGCGCGTACCACGGAAAGCCAGTCGCATCGCGAACTCGCCTCCGGCCTGTCCTGCCCGGTCGGTTTCAAGAACGGCACCGACGGCAACGTGAAGATCGCCGTGGACGCCGTGCTCGCCGCCGCGCGTCCGCATCATTTCATGGCCGTGACCAAGCATGGCCGCACCGCCATCGCCGCCACCGCCGGCAATGAGGACTGCCACGTGATCCTGCGCGGCGGCAAATTGCCCAACTACGACGCCGCCAGCGTCGCCGGCGCCTGCGCCGTGCTGGCCAAGTCCGGCCTGGCCGAACGCCTGATGATCGACGCCAGCCATGCCAACAGCGCCAAGCAGCCGGAAAACCAGCCGCGCGTGGTGGCCGACATCGCCAACCAGCTCGAGGCCGGCGAAACGCGCATCCACGGCGTGATGGTGGAAAGCCACCTGGTGGCCGGACGCCAGGACTTGCTGCCCGGTTGCGAACTCACCTATGGGCAGAGCATCACCGATGGCTGCATCGGCTGGGACAGCACCATCGACGTACTCGAGCGCCTGGCGAAGGCCGTGCGCGTGCGCCGCGAGCGCACGGCCGAGCAGGTGGCGGCGTAACGGGCGCCGCCCAGCCAGCTTCGCGGGGACTGCAAAGGCGGTCTATGCTTTGCACCCCGACACCCGCGGAAGACATCATGGCCTTGGACATCCGGCACCTCGCCGCAGCGCACCGTTTCGAAGCCACCGTGGATGGCTTCGTCTGCGAACTCGACTACGACCTGCGCGATGGGGTGATGACCATCACCCACACCGGCGTACCCTCGGAAGTAGGCGGCCGCGGCATCGCCAGCGAACTGGTGCGCACGGCATTGGAAACCGCACGCCGCGAAGGCTGGAAGGTGGTGCCGGCGTGCAGTTACGCGCGGGTGTGGATGGAACGCCATCCTGAGTTTGCGGATCTGCGCGCATGACGGCTCCCGTTCCCTCGCCTGATGAGCACGGCGCAAGCACTGCCTCCAGCGAAACACACACCCTCCACGCGCGGCGGCGGGTATGGGCGCCGGTACGTTTCGTGCGCGCGCGGCCCCTGCTGACCGTATCGGCCATCGTGTTCGTGGTGGCGTGTGTGGTGTTGTCGGTGCTCGGCGTGCGTCTTGCTTCCGCGTTGCTGCTCGGCTTCGACCTTGGCGCGCTATTGTTCCTCAGCATGCTGGCGCGCATGTTCAGCCGCGCGACGGCGACCCATATGGCGCGCCAGGCGCACTGCCAGGACACTGGCCGCCGCACGACGCTGTGGGTGGCAGTGTCGGTATCGATCGTGGTGATGGTGGCCTTGTTCACCGAGATGCATGCGGCCAAGGGCGGCGGCCTGGCCTCGATGGGCATGGCGGCGGCCAGCATCGTGCTGTCGTGGCTGTTCATGAACACGATGTACGCGTTGCATTACGCGCACGGGTTTTACGGCGAGTTCGGCAAGCAGCATGAAGGGCTGGAGTTTCCCGGTACCCAGCAGCCCGATTACTGGGATTTCGTGTACTTCGCCTTCGTGATCGGCATGTGCTTCCAGGTCTCGGACGTGCAGATCACCAGCCACACCTTGCGCCGCACGGCGCTGCTGCACAGCGTGGTGGCGTTTTTCTTCAACGTGTTCATCATCGCCATCAGCGTGAATATCGCCGCCGGCCTTGCGTAGGTTGGGGTGCGAACCCCGACACCGGAATGCATGCGTGGAGACGTTGGGGTTTGCACCCCAACCTACGTCAATCGCGGAAATTGTCGAATTGCAGCGGCAACTCCACGTCCGCCTTGCGCAGCAGCGCGATCGCTAATTGCAGGTCGTCCTTCTTCTTGCCGCTCACGCGCAACTTGTCGCCGTTGATCTGCGCTTCCACTTTCAGCTTGGCTTCTTTCATGGTGGCGATCAGCTTCTTGGCGACCGGCTGTTCGATGCCTTGCTTCACGGTGATCTTCTGGCGCGCGCCGGCCAGGTTCACTTCCGGATCGGCGATGTCCAGCGCGCGCAGATCGATCTTCCGCGCCGCCAGGCGACCGCGCAGGATGTCCAGCATCTGTTGCAACTGGAATTCGCTGGGCGCGCTTTGCGTGATCACCATCTTGTCCAGCTCGAACTTGGCGTCGGTGCCCTTGAAGTCGAAGCGGGTGGACAGCTCGCGGTTGGCCTGGTCGACCGCATTGGTGAGCTCGTGCTTGTCGACTTCGGAGACAACGTCGAAGGAGGGCATGGCGGGATTCCTTAGGCTAAGTAGACGCCGAGTTTAGGGCCTGTTCGCACTATTGGCGTAGCCCGCGTTGTCGTTGAGTGGCTGTCAGGTGGTAGTGCGTGGCGCAGCCTTGGCTGGCTGCCAAGGCAAGCCGCGCTACCGCATGGCGGCCACTCAACAACAACCCGAAGGGCCGGGTCGGCGCGGGCCACGCCAATAGTGCGAACAGGCCCTAAGGCATGCCGGTGTTGGATAATGGACCGATGTGCATGGCGGCGAGGCGGTGATGGCGTGAAGGTGGATGTCCTGGTGATCGGCGCCGGCGCTGCGGGCCTGATGTGCGCCATCACGGCCGGGCAGCGCGGACGGCGTGTGCTGGTGCTCGATCATGCCAACAAGCCGGGCAAGAAGATCCTGATGTCCGGCGGCGGCCGCTGCAACTTCACCAACCTGGGTGTGACGCCCGCGCAATACCTCTCGGCCAATCCGCACTTCTGCAAGTCGGCGCTGGCGCGCTATACGCCGGCCGATTTCATCGCGCTGGTCGAGAAGCACCGCATCGCCTATCACGAGAAGGAACTGGGCCAGCTGTTTTGCGATGAATCCTCCAAGCTGATCGTGCGCATGCTGCTGGACGAATGCGCGGCGGCCGGCGTGCGCATCGAAACCAGTTGCGCGGTGGAACGCGTGCGCAAGACCGACGAAGGCTTCGGCGTGCAGACGGCGAACGGCGAAGTGCATGCCGATTCGCTGGTGGTGGCCAGCGGCGGCCTGTCGATTCCCAGCATGGGCGCCACCGGCTTCGGCTACGAGCTGGCGCGGCAGTTCGGCCACAACGTGCTGCCGACGCGTGCGGGATTGGTGCCGCTGACCTTGAGCGGCAAGCATCTGGAGCACTACCAGGATCTGGCCGGCGTCGCCTTGCCGGTGGCCGAAGCGCGCGTGGGCAAGCGCAGCTTCCGTGCCGGCCTGCTGTTTACGCATCGGGGCATCAGTGGGCCCTCGATCCTGCAGATTTCCTCGTATTGGCAAGCGGGCGATGAACTGCGCATCGATCTGTCGCCGCAGCAGGACATCGGCGACTGGCTGATTGCCCAACGCACAGCACGGCCGGCGGCGGAGTTGCGCAACGTGCTGGGCGACCTGCTGCCGCGCCGCCTGGCGCAACGCTTGTGCGAGCTTTGGCTGGGGAGCAAGCCGATGCGCCAGTACCGCGATGCCGATTTGCACGATACCGGCGCGCGACTGCACGATTGGCCGATCATCGCCAGCGGCACCGAGGGTTACCGCACGGCGGAAGTCACCTTGGGTGGCGTGGATACCGATGGCCTTTCCTCCAGCACGATGCAATCGAAACATGTTCCCGGCCTGTATTTCATCGGCGAAGTGGTCGATGTGACGGGCTGGTTGGGCGGCTACAACTTCCAATGGGCATGGGCGTCCGGCCGCGCCGCCGGCGAGGTGGCGTGATGCTTCGCTTTGGCTGGACATCGCCCGTGCTCCACTTGTCGCATGCAACAGGAGAAGCTCCATGAAAGTCGGCTTTATCGGACTGGGCGCGATGGGCAGCGCCATGGCCAGCAACCTGGTGGCGGCCGGTCATCACGTGACGGTGTGGAACCGTTCCGAAGCGGCGGCGGAAAAGCTCGCATCGCTGGGCGCCAAGGCGGCCAGTACGCCGGATCGCGCCGCGCAGGGCGAAGTGCTGCACAGCATGCTGGCAAACGACCAGGCGGTACGCAGCGTGTTCCTGGATGGCGGTCTGCTCGACGCGATGGATCCGGGCACGCTGCACGTCAATCACGCAACGATCTCGGTGGCGCTCGCGCGGCAGCTGGCTGAAGAGCATGCCAGGCGCGGTCTCGGCTACGTCGCGGCGCCGGTGTTTGGCCGTCCGGACGTGGCCGCCGCGGGCAAGCTCAACATGCTGGTGGCGGGTGTGCCGGGCGCGATCGAAAAAGCCAGGCCGTTGCTGGAAACCATGGCCACGCGGCTGTGGCCGATGGGTGAAACGCCCGAGCGCGCCAACGTGGTGAAGCTCGCCGGCAATTTCATGATCGTCTCGGCGATCGAAAGCCTGGCCGAGGCCTCGGTGCTGGCGCGCGCCTATGGCGTGAGCGCGGCCGATTTCATCGAGCTGATGACCAGCACGCTGTTCGCCTCCCCGGTGTACCAGGGCTATGGCAAGGCGATGGCGGAAGAGCGCTACACGCCACCGGGCTTCGCCTTGCCGCTGGGATTGAAGGACGTGATGCTGGCGCAGGACGCCGCGCAGGCGGAGCAGGTACCGATGCCGCTGGCGGGCGTGTTGCGCGAAAGCCTGATCGAGGCATTGGCCGATGGTGCGCAGGAGATGGACCTGGCCGCGCTTGCGCGCACCTCCGCACGAAGGGCGAACCTGGACCGGCGTGCGTAGGTTGGGGTGCAAACCCCAACGTCGGATATTGATCGGCATGGTGATGTTGGGGTTCGCACCCCAACCTACCGCCGTTGCGCCAGCCAGCGGTCCAATTGATTGGCAAACGCCTGCTTGTCGCGCGGATGCAAGGCGGCCGGCCCGCCGGTATTCACGCCCGTGCTGCGCAGCTCCTCCATGAAGTTGCGCATGGTCAAGCGTTGTTGAATGGTGTCGGGCGTAAACAGTTCGCCGCGCGGATGCACCGCCAATGCGCCTTTGGCGATCACCGCGGCGGCCAGCGGAATATCCTGCGTCACCACCAGATCGCCCGGCGCGACCAGGCCCACGATTTCGTTGTCCGCCACGTCGAAACCGCCACCGACCTGGATGCTGCGGATGTACGGCGAAGGCGGCGTGCGCAAGGCATGGTTCGCCACCAGAGTGACGTGCACCTGCGCGCGTTGCGCGGCGCGAAACAGGATCTCCTTGATCGCTACCGGGCAGGCGTCGGCATCCACCCAGATGCGTGGCGCGTCAGTCACGCGCGTTCCAGTGCAGGGTGCCGTCGATCACCGTGTTGGTGCGCCCGCCGATCCAGATCGTGCCGTCGACGATGTGCGCGATCAGCAATGCGTCATGGCCCATTTCGCGGCCCTGGCTCACCGAGTAGCCGCCGGCCAGCGAGCCGTTGGGTTCGGCATGCGTGAGGTACGCGGCGATCAGGCCGTTGGCGGCGCCGGAGGCGGGATCTTCCACGATGCCCACGCCCGAAGGAAACGCGCGCACCACCAGTTGATAGTCCGGATGCGTGCTGCGCGCGAAGGCGCACAGACCCATGCTGCCGCTGGCGACGGCGAGCGCGCCGATCGCGCTGTGGTCGGGCTGCCAGGCGCGCAGGCTGGCTTCGTCCACGCATTCGGCCAGCCACCAGCGGCGACCGCCATCGACCAGCGCGGGCGGCAGCTTGCCCAGGTCGATGCCGTCGAGCGTGGCGGCCAGCAACGGATGAGCGTGCAGGCCGGTTTTCACCACGCGCGCCTCCGGCGATTGCAGCATCAGGATGCGTTGTGCACCGCTGCCTTCCACGCGGATCGGCAGGATACCCGCGCCGCATTCCTGCCACAGCACGCCATCGTTCGGCTCGGCCAGGCCGCATTCGAGCACCGCATGCGCGCTGCCCACGCTGGGATGGCCGGCGAAGGCGATTTCCTTTTCAGGCGTGAAAATGCGCACGCGATAACTGGCCTTGGGATCGTCAGGCGGCAGCAGGAAGGTGGTTTCGACCAGATCGGTCCAGCGCGCATAGCGCTGCATGTCGGCATCGCTCCAACCGCCGGCATCGGTGACCACACCCAGGTGATTGCCGCCGCCGGGGCTGGCGGCGAAGACGTCCAGGTGCATGTAGCGGATGGGTTTCATACGTACGGCGGGAAAAAGGGGCGGCGATCGTCCATTCTAGCGGTCGACAACTCGGCGCGTGAACGTCAAGATGGGCGGATTCTCTTGCTCTTCATGGTCGGATTCGTCATATGCCGATGACTACGCTCATCCTTCTCGCCGCCACCTGCATCGTCTCGTTCATGGCTTTCAACAACCGGCGGCTGGTGGATGACCTGATCCTGTGGCCGCCCGCGATCGAGCGCAAGCGCGAGTACTACCGGCTGGTGACGTACGGGTTCCTGCATGCCGATCCGATGCACCTGCTGTTCAACATGATGACGCTGTTCTTTTTCGGACGGGCGATGGAGCCGGCGTACAACGCCACCCTGGGCACGTTCGGTTTCGCGCTGTTCTATCTGGGCGGGCTGATCGTGTCGATCCTGCCCACCTATCTGAAGAACCGGCACAACAACAATTACCGCAGCCTCGGCGCGTCCGGCGCGGTGTCGGCGGTGGTGTTCGGCTTCATCATGTATGCGCCGTGGCAGAGCATCTGGATCTTCTTCCTGAAAGTGCCGGCGATCATCTACGCCGTGCTGTACGTGGCCTATTCCATCTACATGGACCAGAACGGGCGGGACAACGTCAACCATAGCGCCCACCTGTGGGGTGCGGCCTATGGCGTGGTGTTTACCGTGCTGGCGAACCCGGCGGTGCTGCCGCACTTTCTGGGCGAGCTGTCGCGGCCGAGGTTCTAAACCCAGCGAACGGCCCAAGCGAACGGCACTTGCCGATCACAGGCTCTTGGCGATGATGTTGGCACCGATCACCGCTGGAGTACGTACGCATGGCAACGACGCGCAAGTCTGCCGCGAAGAAGTCCGCGGCCCGCACCACCGGAAGGAAGCCGGCCGGTAAATCCGGCCCGGCCAGCAAGAAAACAGCGAAAAAAGCCGCCCCCGCCAAGAAGGTCGCGAAGAAGGCGCCGCCCAAGGTGGTAAAGGCGGCCGCCAAGAAGACTGCAAAGAAAACCGCTGCCCGCAAACCGGCCGCGCCGCCGGCGAAAAAAACGGCAAAGACGGCCAGCAAGGCGCCGGCTGCGAAAACCGCTCGCCCTGCAGCGCCGGCCGTGGCGCGCAAGGCACCGAGCAAACCCGCGAAAGAGCCGCGGACGCCGGCGCCCGTTGCGAGCGACGGATCCGGCGAAGCCGCGCATATCAGCCCCGAGGATGCGGTGGCGCATATCCAGGCCTTGCTTCGGGCCAAGCAGGAGCGCGTGAAACAAGGGCCGTCCTGGCCAGGTGCTCAAGCGGCTCCCGCGGCAGTCAACGGCAGCACGCCGCACGGCGGCCCGCAGGCGCAGGGGCCGCAGCATCATTTGCCGCACGCGCGCGGCGATCAATCCAAGGGCGGTAAGGGCTGAGCGAGGCCGGCTGGCGGCTTTTTTTCATCGAAAGGCCGGCCGCCTCCGCGGCCGGCCTTCGTTTTGGGTTGCTCACATTTTGCTCAGTGCGCATTTAGCCCGACAGGACTACCGTGGCTGCGTAGGTCGCATGGAGTCCCCACCATGAACATCTCTTCCAAACGCGTGCTTGCCGGCGTGACGCTGGCCGGCCTGATCAGCCTGCTTTCCGGCTGCTACGTGGCACCGGACTACAGCTACGTACGTAGCAACGGCTACGCCGGGGACGCCTATTACGGCAGCGGGCCGGCGGTGGTCTACGACTACCCGGCCTACGGCTATCCCTATGGCTATTACCCGTACGGTTATTCCGGCGGGATTTACTACTACAGCGGCCGCGGGCGTTACTGGGGCCATGATCACGACCACGACTGGCATGGCGGCGGCCACGGTTGGCGCGGCGGCGGTCATGGCTGGTCGGGCGGCCATGGTGGAGGGGATCATCGCAGGCACTGAGCGCGCTTCCTGCGGCAGAATGCGGGGATGATTCATCCCCGCATTTTTTTGCCTGCCATCCGCGCGCTGGCCTGCATCATGATGGCCGCCATGCTCGGTGCCTGCGCCAATCTTCGTTACTACGCGCATGTGGCGCATGGCGAAAGCGCCTTGCTGCTGCAGCGCCGTTCTGTCAGCAAGGTGGTTGCCGATCCCGCAACGGATCCGAAGCTGGCCGCGCGCTTGCGTTTGTCGCAGCAAGCGCGGCAGTTTGCATCCGATCAGCTCGATCTGCCGCACAACCGGAGCTACACCTACTACGTGCAACTGCATCGTCCGTACGTGGTGTGGAACGTCTACGCCACGCCACGCTTCTCGGTGGAGGCGGTGCCGCAGTGTTTTCCGATCGCCGGTTGCGTGGCCTATCGCGGCTGGTTCGACGAGCAAAAGGCGAAGGCCAGTGCCGGGCGCCTGCGCGCGCAAGGCGATGACGTCTACGTCGGCGGCGTGTCCGCCTACTCGACGCTGGGCTGGTTTGCCGATCCCATCCTGAGCAGCATGCTGCGCTGGGATGACGACGAACTGGTCGGCACGATCTTCCACGAGCTGGCGCATCAGAAGATCTACCTGAAAGGCGACACGGCGTTCAACGAAAGCTATGCCATGTTCGTGGAAGAAGAAGGCCTGCGCGCCTGGCACCGCTCGCGCGGCGAGCCCGCCGGCGACGACCACACGCAGGCGATGGACGATGGCTTCACCAGGCTGGTGCTCGATCTGCGCGAGCGCCTGAAAAAGCTCTACGCCAGCGGCGCAGACGAAGAATCGATGGCCCAAGCCAAGCAACGCGAGATCGACGCCTTCCGCGTGCGCTACGCCACGTGGCGCGACCAGCACTGGCCGAACGACCATCGCTACGACAAGTGGGTGGCGCAACCGATCAACAACGCCACCTTGTTGCCGTTCGGTCTGTACGACCAGTGGACGCCGGCGTTTGCGGCCTTGTTCAAGCAGGCGGGCGGGCAGTGGCCGGCGTTCTACGCGCGCGTGCGTGCGTTGGCGAAGGAGCCGAAGGCGCAGCGCGAAAGCACGCTGCGTGCGTTGCTGTAAACCCTGTGCATGCCGTGATCCCGTCGCAGGCCGGGGTTCGGCTTCGCCCCAGCCCAACCTACGGGGATGATCGCGTCGGTCTGTGTTTCGCCATATACGTGAGATACGCCATCACCGCGTCCAGGTCGGTATCCGACAGCGACGCCTGGGTGGGAAAGCCGGTCATCTTTCCTTCCGGCCAGCGGCGCAGCGATTGTGGATTGCGGATGAAGGCGCGCAGCATGGCCGGGCTGAGGTATTCGGTGGGGCTGTGCGGGATATTGAGGTCCGGCCCCATGTGCGCATCGCCCTCGCCGTTGAGCGTATGGCAGGCGAAGCAGGTGCGCTGGAACACCGCATAGCCGCGACGCACAGGGCTGTCCGCAGGCACGGATGCAGCCGGCGCGGTGGCGGGAAAGCGTGCGGCGATATCCTGCGTTCCTTCGATCCGCGCCAACTGGTAAGGCCATTGCTCGCTGCTGATCTGCGCAGCGGCCGGGTTCGTCCACACCACGTAGAACGGGCCGGCATCGCCCTTGTTGCCGGGAAGCGCCGGCCAGGGATGCTGCGGGTCTTCGATCGCCAGCCATGCCTGTGCGCCGGCCTGGTTGAGGATGGCGTCGCCGTCGATGTCGACCGAGAAGCCGTCGTTCGCAACGAATTTCAAACGTTGGCCATGCGCAAGCCCAGGCAATAGCGCACGCAGCGGCACGGCCTGGTACTGCATGGTGCGATGGAATGCGACGTCATCGGGGATGCTCACTTTCTGCACATCCGGGCGCGCCAGCAATTGTCCGGTGGTCCATGTGCGTGCGCCATGGCCGGTATCGATGCGCAGGTCCGCGGCGCGCAGCGGCAGGGCGCAGCACAGCGCGAGCAGGGCAATACAGCGAAGTAACATGCGTATGACCTTGTACTGACAAGTAGAGAGAAAGATGCAGATGAAACTTTGGCGATCTGTCGAGCTAGCTATCGGAAAGCTGAACCGATTCGATCGCTGCCTTGAACTTCGTTCGCCACGGCCACACTAAGAGTCCGTATCGCCGTGAGGCGACGAGCGGGTAGCACAGCTTATCGTGGTACCCAGGGGTCGGTTCCCAGTTTACCCTCCCCCCGGAACGCGACCTAACAAACCCCGGCAGTTATTCCCCTGGCTGCCGGGGTTTTATCTTTTCTGCCTTTGCGAAATCGCCAGCGGTTCTATCACCGGCTGTTCACGACGGCGGCTTCGGCAGGATAATCGGCGCCTACCGCGCCACGCGCGCGACGTTTCTCCCCCGACATGGACGCTCCATGATCGTCAGTTCCCTGCTCGACACCGATCTTTACAAATTTTCAATGATGCAGGTGGTGCTGCATCAATACCCTGCTGCGCAGGTGGAGTACCGCTTCAAGTGCCGCAATCCCGGCGTCGACCTGGTGCCGTACATCGACGAAATCCAGGCCGAGCTGAAGACGCTGTGCAGCCTGCGCTTCACCGAGGCGGAGCTGGAGCATCTGCGCAGCTGGCGTTTCATCAAGAGCGACTTCGTCGACTTCCTCGCGCTGTTCCAGCTCAACACCAAGTACGTGGAGATATTTCCCTCGCCGCTGGGCAACGGCGAAATCGAGATCCGCATTATCGGGCCATGGTTGCATACCATCCTGTTCGAAGTGCCGCTGCTGGCGATCGTCAACGAGGTGTACTTCCGCAACACCTGTCCGGATTACGACCTGACCGAAGGGCGCGGCCGCCTGCAGGAGAAGATCGCGCTGCTATCGAGCACGCCGGGCTACCAGGAATGCCGCATCGCCGACTACGGCACGCGCCGGCGCTTCTCGCGCCAATGGCATCGCGAAGTGGTGGCGACACTGCATGAAGGCCTGGGCATGCAACTGGCCGGCACCAGCAATGTGTGGCTGGCGCGGGAGTTGGGCCTGCGCCCGCTGGGTACGCTGGCGCACGAATATCTGCAGGCGCACCAGGCGCTGGGACCGCGCCTGCGCGATTCACAGGTAGCAGCGCTGGAGGCCTGGGCGAAGGAATACCGCGGCGACCTGGGCATCGCCTTGTCCGACGTCTATGGCCTAAGCGCCTTCCTGCGCGATTTCGACATGTACTTCTGCAAGCTGTTCGACGGCACGCGGCACGATTCGGGCGATCCGTTCGCCTGGGGCGAGCGCGTGCTGGCGCACTACCAGGCCAATCGCGTCGACCCGCGCAGCAAGATCCTGGTGTTCAGCGACAGCCTGGACATTCCCAAGGTGATGCGGCTGTTCAAGCACTTCCACGGGCGCTGCCAGCTGGCGTTCGGCGTGGGCACCAACCTCACCAACGACGTCGGCCCCACGCCGCTCAACATCGTGATCAAGATGGTTCGCTGCAACGGCCAGCCGGTGGCCAAGCTCAGCGATTCGCCGGGCAAGAACATGTGCGATGACGAAGCGTATATCGCTTACCTGCGGCAGGTGTTCGATATTCCGGTTATCGCCGAGGTGGAATCGGCCGCGTAGGTTGGGGTGTGAACCCCAACATCGTGATACCGATGGAGATGGCAATGTTGGGGTTTGCAGCCGGCCTACGTGTCAGAACGCCGGCAATACTGCGCCGTGGTACTTCTGTTCGATGAAGTTTTTCACTTCCGGGCTGGTCAGCGCCTTGGCCAGTTTCTGCACGCGCGGATCGTCCTTGTTGTCCGGGCGGCCCACCAGGTAGTTCACGTACGGCGAATCCTTGCTTTCGATCAGCAGCGCATCCTCGGTCGGATTGAGCCCCGCGGCGAGCGCGTAGTTGGTGTTGATCAGCGCCAGGTCTACTTCGTCCAGCGTACGCGGGAGCATCGCCGCTTCCAGTTCCTTGAACTTCAGGTTCTTGGGGTTGGCGGTGATGTCCTTGACCGTGGCCAGCTCGTCGTTCGGATCTTTCAGCGTGATCAGGTTGTGCTTGGCCAGCAGCAGCAAAGCGCGGCTGTTGTTGCTGGGATCGTTGGGGATCGCCACCGTGGCGCCGTCAGGCAGCTGGTCGATGGATTTGAGCTTGTGCGAGTACGCGCCGAACGGCTCGATGTGCACGCCGGTGATGATGACCAGGTGGGTCTTGCGCTCGCGGTTGAAGGCATCCAGGTAAGGCTTGGTCTGGAAGTAGTTCACGTCGATGCTTTTCTCGTCAACCTGCACGTTCGGCTGCACGTAGTCGGCGAACACCTTGATCTCCAGGTTCACCCCTTCCTTGGCGAGGATCGGCTTCACCTCCTTGAGGATTTCCGCATGCGGCACCGCCGTGGCGGCCACGGTCAAGGTCTGTCTGCCGGCATCGCCGGAGCCGGAGGAGGAGCAGCCGGCCAGGAGCAGGGCGGCGGCCAGCAGAGCCATCAGCTTTTTCATGGAAGCAATCCTTGTGCGGCAGGCCAGAATAGCCGTCCATACGGATGGATGCAAAAACGCGGCGGCAGTGGCCTCAGCGCCGGCTGTAGTGCGCCACGATGCGGTCGCCGAGCATCTGCAGCAACTGGACAAGTACGATCAGCAGCAACACCGTCACCACCATGTAATCGGACTTGTAGCTGAGGTAGCCGTAGCGATAAGCCAAGTCGCCCAGGCCGCCGGCGCCGATCGCGCCGCCCATGGCGGTGTAGCCGACCAGCGCGATGGCGGTAACTGTCACGCCCGCCCACAGGCTGGCGCGTGCTTCGGGCAGCAGCACGTGGCGCACGATCTGCCAGGTGGTGGCGCCCATCGCCTGCGAAGCCTCGATTACGCCGCGCTCCACTTCGCGCAGCGAGGTTTCCACCAGGCGTGCGAAGAACGGCGCGGCGCCGATCACCAGTGGCGGAATCGCGCCGCGAATGCCGAGCTTGGTGCCGACCAGCACATAGGTCACCGGCATCAGTACGATCATCAGGATGATGAAGGGAATCGAGCGCAGCACGTTCACCACCAATGACAACCCACCGTAGAGCTTGGGCATGGCATGCAACTGGCCTTTGCCGGTGAGATACAGCAGCACCCCCAGCGGCAGTCCGATGATCACCGTCAACAACAGCGAGCCGCCCAGCATCAGCAGCGTATCGACGCACGCCTGGCCCATCTCGCCCCAGTCGTCGATATTGGGAAACAGCGTGTGCAGCACGGGAAGATGGGCGGCGATCATCGGGCAAGCTCCTCCACTTCGATGCCCGCTTCGCGCAGCGCGCGCAAAGCGGTATCCACGTTGTCGCCCTGCATGGCGAGCGTGAGCTGGCCGTAGGGCAGGTCCTTGATGCGGTCGATGCGTCCGGCCAGGATGTTGAAATCCACGCCGGTTTCGCGCGTGACGCGTCCCAGCGTCGGCGACCAGGTGGCCTCGCCGCGGAACGACAGGCGCAAAATGCGGCCCGGCACGTTTTCATAACGCAAGTGTTCGCCCGCGGCTTCCTCGGGCAACGCCTCGTTGACGAAGCGGCGCGTGGTAGCGTGCCGGGGATGCAGGAACACATCCGCCACCGAGCCGTGCTCCACGATGCGTCCGGCATCCAGCACGGCGACGCGATCGCAGACCCGGCGCACGACATCCATCTCGTGCGTGATCAGCACGATGGTGAGCTTCAATTCGCGATTGATCTCGGCCAGAAGATCCAGCACTGATGCGGTGGTTTGTGGATCGAGCGCGCTGGTGGCTTCATCGCACAGCAGGATCGAAGGGCGATTGGCCAGGGCGCGCGCAATGCCCACGCGCTGCTTCTGTCCGCCGGAAAGCTGCGAGGGATATTTGTTTGCATGCGCGGTCAAACCCACGCGCTGCAGGAGTTCGTCCACGCGCGCGCGGATGGCTTTCGCATCCTGGTTGCCGGCCAGGCGCATCGGAAAGGCGATGTTGTCCACCACCGTCTGCGAGGACAGCAGGTTGAAGTGCTGGAAGATCATGCCGATGCGCTGCCGTGCCATGCGCAGTGCATCGTCCGCCAGCGCGGTCATTTCGGTATCGCCGATCAGGATGCGGCCGCCGCTGGGCCGCTCCAGCAGGTTGATCAGGCGGATCAGCGTGGACTTGCCCGCGCCGGAATGCCCGATGATGCCGAACACCTCGCCATCGGCGATGTCCAGGCTGAAGGGCTCCAGCGCTGGAATGTCCTTGCCGTCGACGCGGTAGGATTTGTGGACATCGATGAAGCGGATCACGGCGGGCCAGGTCTGGAGTCGAAAGCCGCCATTCTATGCCACCTGATATGGAGTAGGTCGGGTCACCCCCGGACTTCGTCCTGGTAACCCATATCGATGTCGCGTCGTTGGGTTACGCTGCGCTAACCCAACGTAATCGATATGACCGGAGCGACGACATGACCACCGTATACGACTTCAGCGCGCGCGACATCGACGGCGCCGAGCGCTCGCTCGGGGACTGGCGCGGCAAGACCCTGCTGATCGTCAACGTGGCCTCCAAGTGCGGCTTCACGCCGCAATACAAGGGTCTGGAGGAACTGTGGCGCAAGCATCGCGACCAGGGCCTGGCCGTGCTGGGTTTTCCTTGCGACCAGTTCGGCCACCAGGAACCCGGCGACGAGGCCGAGATCAAGCAGTTCTGCTCGACCACTTATGACGTGACGTTTCCGATGTTCGCCAAGATCGAGGTGAACGGCGAGCACGCGCACCCGCTGTATCAGTGGCTGAAGAAAGAGGCCAAGGGCTTGCTCGGGAGCGAATCGATCAAATGGAACTTCACCAAGTTCCTGGTGGATGCCGAAGGCCGGGTGGTGAAGCGTTACGCGCCGAACGACGCACCGGAGAAGATCGAGAAGGACCTGGCCAAGCGTTGAACCGTAGGTTGGGGTGCAAACCCCAACATCGCCATCTTTGCCATGCCGACAAGGTTGGGGTTTGCACCCCAACCTACGTATGGCCCTGGAACTGCGCGAGCAATGCCACGATCGCATCCAGCGTGCGGCTGGGGCTTGGCTCGCCCTCCCCACGCACAAAGTTGTTCAACATGATGGCGAACGCCAGCCGTTCGCCTGCGGCCGTGGTCATGTAACCAACCAGGCAGCGCACATTGTTCATGCTGCCGGTCTTGGCATGCACATTGTCCGCCGCGGCCGTGTTGCGCATGCGCCATTCCAGCGTTCCGTCCACGCCGGCCGATGGCAGCGCGTCGCGCAGTTGCGTGCCGTAGGGTTGGCTGGCCAGGTAGCTCAGCAGATGCACCATGGCCTCGGGTGTGGACAGGTCCTGCCGCGACAGGCCGGCGCCTTCCTCGATCTGCGCCGCGCTGGGCGGGATGCCGAGACGTTCCAACAATTCCTTGAGTGCGCGCGTGCCCCAGGCTTCACTGCTCAGGAAGCCGGCTGGCGGATCCCCCGCCTGCTCGGCGCTGGCCTGAGCCTTGATGCCGGCGATCTGCAGCAGGTTCTGCAGGTACAGGTTCTGCGAGCGCTTCAAGCCTCGCGACAGAATTTCCATCACCGGTGGCGAGAGCACCTGGGCAAGCACCACCGCCTTGTCGATGTCCGCCGCCGGTTCCGGCCAATGCCGCACGCGCAGCGCGCCATGGACATGCACGCCATGCCGTTCCAGCGCTTCGCGCAACTGCGTGCCGGCGTACCAGGCCGGATCGGCCATCGCCAGCTTGAACGTCTGCGCTTCCGCCTGCGCCGGAATGCTGCCGAACGCGTACAAGGTCGGGTCGCCAGGCGCGCGATAGAGATTGATGTCGCTGCGCGTGCCGGTGGCAAGATGGTTGGCCACGCGCGGCATGGCGCCGGCAGGATCGAACGTCAGCAGCGCCGCATGCCCAGGCGCGCCCGCCGGCCGCACGGTGAGCGCAACCACGTTCTCCCGCACGCTCAGCGCCGATGCGGGCACGGCAAACCAGCTCTGCAGATCGCGTGCTTCCCAGCCTGCACCCACTTGCGGCCCCTGGAAATAGCTGTCGTCCGCGATCAGCTCGCCTTGCACGTCGTGCACGCCGCTGGCGGCGAGTTGCCCGGCCAGCTGATCGGCCCAATCCGCGTTGGTGCCCGGCGTGCCGAGCGAGGGATCGCCCATGCCGCGCAAGATCAGCGGCCCTTCCAGGCGGCCTTGTGCGACCGGGCGGGTGGCAAGCAATTGCGTGGGAATGCGGTAGTCGGTGCCGATCGTGTCGAGCACCAGCGCGGCGGTGTAGAGCTTGGCCGTGGATGCCGTTTGTTGCAGGCGATGCGCATCGTGCGCATACAGCGTGCGGCCGGTATCGAGCGACATTACGGCAATGCCCCAGCTGGCGGAGGCGAAACGCGGATCGTCGATCTGCGCATCGATGGCCGAGGCGAGTTGCTGGGTGGTCGCCGTCGCCGTTTCGTCGGCGTGGACAGGCGCCGCGGCGAACATGGCCAGCACGAGGCAAGTTGCGTTGATCCGCAACGCAAGACGAAGGAAGGCGAGATTCATGCGTTCAAGTATTGCCCAAGCCCGGCCTGGCGCAACAGCTCACGCCATCCACGCGCGGCGTCGGCGAAGGCGCAGGCCGAACCAGGCCAGGCTCACGCCGCGCACGGCCATGAAGGCAAGAAAGGTCAGCCACAAACCCTCGTTGCCCAGGCCGCGCGTAAGCCATGCCAGCAGCGCGAAGAACAGCACGGACATCAGCATGCCGTCGCGCATTTCGCGGGCGCGCGTGGCGCCGATGAACAGGCCATCGAGCAGATAGCTCCATACCGCCACGATCGGCAGCGCGGTCAACCATGGCAAATAACGGTAGGCGGCATGGCGCACCTCGGGCAGGTTGGTTTGCAGGTCAACGAACACATGGCCGGCGCTGCCGAAGAACAGGGCGTAGCCGATGCTGCCGATCAGCGACCATCCTCCAGCGACCACCAAGGCGCGGCGCAATGCGTGCGGATCGCGGGCGCCGATGGCGTGTCCGCATAGCGCTTCGACCGCATTGGCCAGACCGTCCAGGCCGAAGGCGGTCAGCATCAGGCCATTGAGCAGCAGCGCGTTGGCGGCCACGGTCGCATCGCCCAGGCGCGCGCCAAGGAGGGAGAGGCTGAAGAACACGCCTTCCAGCGCCAGCGTGCGCAGGAAGATGTCGCGGTTCACGCGCAACAGCGGCAGCCAATGCCGCCATCCACGCAAGGCCTGCCAATCGACCCGCCCGTGCAGCGCGCGCACCGCTTGCAGCCCGCGCCACAGGCCATAGAGCGCACCACACCATTCGCCGGCCACCGAAGCCAGTGCGATGCCGGGTACGCCCCAGCCGAAACCGGGCACGAACAGCAGGTTCAAGGCGATGTTCACCAGGTTGGTCACCAGCAGCAGCGCGAGCGTGGTGCGCGCACGCTGCGCGCCGATGAACCAGCCCGCCAGCGCATAGTTGAGCAGCGCCGCCGGCAGGCCGAACAGGCGCAGATGCAGATAATCCAGCGCGCGTCCGGCCATCATCGGCGTGGCGTGCATTTCGGCCACCAGCCACGGCAGCGCCGGCACCATCAGCAGACCCGCCAGCACGCCGAGCACGGCGGCAAGCAGCAGCGCCTGTGTCTGCACGGTGCGCAAGGCCGAGGCATCGTCCGCGCCCTTCGCCTGCGCTGCGAAGCCGGTCGTGCCCATGCGCAGAAAGCCCAGGCTCCACACCGGCAGCGCATACACCGCGCTGCCCACCGTGACGGCCGCCAGATCCTGCGTATGCGGCAGATGCCCGGCCACCGTGCTGTCCACCAGCGACACCAGCGGCACGGTGAGGTTGGAAAGAATCATCGGCGTGGCCAGCGCCCACACCTGCCGGTGCGTGGGGCGGTGGCGCCAGGCTTCGAGCAGCGTCGTCATGGGGAGCGGCGGGGGAGGCAACTGCCGCGCATTCTGGCACGTTTTGGGCCGCCGTCAGGTGAGGTGATACCCTTGTACGCCCCATCGTCGGCGAAGGTCGGCGCTCATCCATAGACAGCGAGACCACCATGCAGATCGCCGATAACTCCGTTGCTACTTTCCATTACACGCTCACCGACGACAACGGCCAGGTGATCGACAGTTCCGAAGGCCGCGAGCCGCTTACGTATTTGCACGGCAGCGGCCAGATCGTGCCGGGCCTGGAAAAAGCGATGGCCGGCCGTACCGCCGGCGACCAGTTCAAGGTCGAAGTGGCTCCGGCCGAAGGCTATGGCGTGCATCACGCCGAACTGGTGCAGGCGGTGCCGCGCGAAGCGTTCCAGGGCGTGGACGATATCCAGCCCGGCATGCAGTTCCAGGCGCACGGTCCGCAGGGCGCGGTGCATGTGACGGTCACCAAGGTCGACGGCCAGACCGTGCACATCGATGGCAACCATCCGCTGGCCGGCCAGACCCTGCATTTCGATATCCAGGTGACCGAGGTGCGCGAGGCCAGCGCCGAAGAGCTGGCGCACGGACACGTGCACGGCCCGGGTGGCCATCACCATTGAGCGATGCCCCAGACCCGTCGTGTGACGGGCCTGGATACAGGGGAACACCATCATGCAGGGACGCTTGCGTATCGCCATCGTCGGCTACGGTACGGCCGGCCAGGCGGCGGCGCTGATGCTGCATGCCCAAGGGCACGCACTCACCGTATTTGAGCAGGCCCCAGCGCTGGGGCCTGTCGGCGCGGGCTTTCTGCTGCAACCGACGGGCCTGGGCGTGCTTGCGCGCTGGGGCTTGCACGAAGCGGCCTTGCAACACGGGCAGCGCATCGATCGTCTCCACGGTTGCAATCAGTGTGGACGCACCGTCATGGACATGCGCTATGCCAGCCATGCCGAGCACTGTTTCGGCCTAGGCATGACGCGCGGCAGCCTTTTTACGGTACTGCGCGACGCCTATCCCGATGCATCGGCCATCACCACCCACACGCGCATTGAGCACATTGCAGACGATGGCCGCTGCCTGATCGACAGCCAGGGCGGCAGCTACGGCCCGTTCGACCTGATCATTGCGGCAGACGGCGCTCATTCGTGCTTGCGTCAAGCCGCGCCGGCGCTGGTGCGGCGCGAGGCGATGTATCGATGGGGCGCGCTGTGGTGCCTGATCCCGGCCGGCGACTGGCCTTATCCGGATGAATTGAGGCAGCGCTACGCGGGTACGCGCGAGATGATCGGCCTGCTGCCGGTAGGGCGGCAGGTGGGTCACGAAGGACGCTGGTTGACGTTTTACTTCAGCATGCTGGGCGATCGGCTGGACACGTTCGATGCGCAAGCGCTCGCCCGCATGCATGAGCGGGTCGCGGCGATCTGGCCGGAAGCCGCGGCGTTATTGGCAACGATCCAATCACCGCTGCAATTGAACCGCGCGCGTTACCGCGACGTCGTCATGCGCAAGCCTTCCGTCGGCAGGCTGGTATTTGTGGGAGATGCCGCACATGCGATGAGCCCTCAGCTCGGGCAGGGCGTAAACATGGCCTTGCTGGATGCGCAGGCCTTGGCCGATGCGCTGGCTGCGTGCGACGAGGTGGCCGACGCGCTGCACATGTATCAGCGCGATCGGCGCGCGCATCTGGCGGTCTATCAGCGCCTGAGCCGATGGCTGACCCCGTTGTTTCAATCGGAGCGGGACCGCTTGGCGCGGCTACGGGACGTCGGCTTCGGGCCGCTTGGCCGGCTGCCGCTGGCGAGCGGCCAGATGCTGAAAATACTCACCGGCACCAAGCAAGCATGGTGGCGCTGAGCGGACCGGTCCGCTCAATACCAATCCAGCAACGACACTCCCACGCCCAGGTATGTGGCGTTGTGGTTGTAGTCGAGGATGTTCTCGCCGTAGCCCTTGAACAGCTCCATATAGCCGCGGAAGTTGCCGGCCAGCGGGAAGGTCCAGCTCAGGCGCGCCGCGCCGCGCTGGTGGCTGCCGCCGCGCAGGGAGTCGCGCAGCATCAGGGTGAATTCCTGTCCACGCCACTCGTGGATGATCTGCACGTCCGCGCGGCCAATGTAATTGCTGATGTCCGGATTGTTGTCGTCCTTGTCCGTTTCCGGAATGCGCCACCACGGGCGGAACATGATCGTCCAGTTCGCGCGCTCGAAGCCGACCTGCGCCATCACACGGTTCCAACTGCGCGAAAGCGGATCGGATTGCCCGTTGGACTGATGGTTGAGCCCGATGCTGAGCAGCCGGCCATTCCAGCCGAACAGCTGGTAATCGGTGTTGAACACCAGCATGGCTTCGGGCTGGTAGTCGGTCTCGCGGAAGGGACGCGAGTGCTTGGCGTTGTAGACCTGCCAGTAGGAATCCTGGGTGTAGCCCACCCACAGGTCGCCGGTGTCGCCGAACACGCCTTGCCAGATCTTGGTTTTCAGGCTGAGCTGGAACTTGCCTTCGACGTTCTGCATGCCCAGCGGCGCGTTCACCGCGTTGAGCGGGTTGGGGCTATAGGGCAGGTTGTTGCGATGCGTAGTGCCGAAGAACGGCATCACGTAGATGGGCTGATAGCCGCGCAGATTGAACGTACCCAGCTTGCTGTCCGGCGCGAGCTCCCAGCGGCTGTCCAGCAGCGAAAGCGGCGGCGATGCGTTGCCTGTCGCGGTGGCGACCTCGCTTTGGCGATGAAAGGCCGCCGCTTCCGGCTTGCTTGGCGCGGTGCGTTTCTGCGCTGTCGGCATCTGCGTACGCCCGCTGGCGCGGTCGTAGCAGGCCAGTCGTTGCGCGTCGCTCTCGATGCCGGTGCAGGCCTTGATGTCGGCAGGGTCGGTATGTTGGGCGTGCAGCGGCGCGAGAGCCACGCAGGCGCCGATCCCAAGCAGCAGGTGACTGATCCGATAGTTCATGGAAGCTTCCTCTCCCTGCGCCGGTCCGGGCGCGACCGTGCCAAGTCTATCCTTACCAAGCACGCGTACAAAAAAATCCGGCCATCGAAGGATGGCCGGCGTGACGCGTGACGCAAAGCTAGTATCCGCTCACTTGAGGTCTTTCACCCAACGCTCGTATTGAGTCTTGGAAATGCGGTTTCCATTATGCGATGCGTAAAGGAAATCGTTGGCCAGCGGCGGATAGGCATTGGCATCGTCCTTGGTGATGTACTTCTTGCCGTTCGCCAATTGCTCGAACGATGGAGGCGAGCCGGTCGAGGGTGCGGGCGGCACCGAGGACTTGACCACAAGCTGCCCCTGCGAGGTGTTATATGTCGCGCTGCTTCCGGCAGTGCCCGAGGACGAAGACGCAGCGGGCGATGCCGAGTTGGTGGGAGTGGTCGACGATTGCGTCGGCGACTGGCTTGAAGGTTGGGCTGAGGGTTGAGGCGCCGCTTGGGGCGCGGGTTGCGACGATGGCATCGACTGCGGCGACTGGGAAGGCATCGGCTGGTTTTGTGCCTGGGCCCATTGAGAACCTGCCAGAAGCAGGCCCATGCCGAGGAAGGAAACTACGACGGGGATACGCTGTTTCATTTGTGATGGCTCCATGCAACGCTTGAATGAGCTCGCCGCCGTTGATGCGGCACGTCGGCTCGCCAAGCTCGATAAGCACGTTAGCAATGCGGCTGTAAATATCAGCAGAATACGCATGTGACCATTAAGTGAAGGCGTCTTCTTTTGAGCGAACTCTTACTCGGCAAAAAAGCTCTAACACTCTCTCAGGCGCGCGCGTTGCAACTGGCAGCGCAAGGATTGCTGCAGGCGCCGCGCCGGCGCGCGCGGCGCGAGGACCTGATCACCACCATCCAGCGCATGCGTCTGCTGCAGATCGACAGCATCCATGTCGTGGCGCGCAGCCCGTACCTGGTGCTGTACGCCCGCCTCGGCGATTACCCGCAAGCGTGGCTGGAGGAAGCGCTCGAAGCCGGACGCATCGCCGAATGCTGGGCGCACGAAGCATGCTTCGTCACCGCGGCCGATATCGGTTTGCATCGTGCGTGGCGCGCGCAGGCGGAAAGCAATCACTGGGCGGACAAGCACGCCGCGCGCATGCGCGATGCCAACCTCAAGGACATGCACGCCTTGCTCGAACGCGTACGCGCATCCGGTCCGGTGCGCGCTTCGGATTTCGAGCGCGCGGACCGTGGCGTGTCCGGCTGGTGGGAATGGAAGCCGGAAAAGCGCTGGCTGGAAGCATGGTTCGCGTCCGGCGAATTGATGGTGACGCGCCGCGAACGTTTCCAGCGTGTCTACGACCTGGCCGAACGCGTGCTGGCCAAGCTCGATCCGCCGTTGGATGCGTCGCTGTCGGAGTGGTCACTTGAGGCGATTCGACGGCATTTCATTCTCGACAGCGTGCGCGCGCTGGGCATTACGCAGGCACGCTGGATCGCTGATTACTTCCGCCTGAAACCGGCGGTGGACGAACGCGAGCTGGCGCCGCTGGTGGAATCCGGCGACTTGCTGCGCGTGCAGGTGGCCGATTGGGACAGCGCCGCCTATGTGCACAGCGATCATGCGGCATGGCTGGACAGCGCGCGCCAAGGCCGCCTGCGCGCCACGCACACCGCACTGCTTTCGCCGTTCGATCCGCTGGTATGGGATCGCGCGCGCGTGCGCACGATGTTCGACTTCGACTACACCATCGAGTGCTACGTGCCGGCGGCCAAGCGGCGCTACGGTTATTACGTGTTGCCGATCCTGCATCGCGGGCGCCTGATCGGTCGCCTCGATGCCAAGGCGCATCGCGCCGAAGGCGTGTTCGAGGTCAAGGCGCTGTTTCTGGAAGAGGGCGTCGCGCCGAACGAACGCATGCTGGCGGACGTGGCGCAGGCGATCAGCGCGACCGCGGCTTGGCACGGCACGCCCAAGGTGCGGCTTGGACGCTGCCGTCCTGCGCAACTGGCCTCAGCTTTGCGTTCGCACTGGCGCGGTTGAGGTCAGTGCGACGAGGTAGCGCCGCCCGAAGCCTGGGCAGCCGCCGCACAGGGGCGTCCTTGCAAGGTATCGCGCAACTGCTGGGAGAGGCCCTGGCAACGGCTGGCCAGATATGGGCGTACGCCGGGATCGCCAGCTTCCTGCAACAGCGTGTCGCGCATCGCCTGATAATGGGTTTGCAGCGCATCGGGCGGATAGGTGCCGGCCGCGCGATGGCAGGCCAGATAGCTGTTCAGGTAGGTATCGCAGGCGGCGATGCCGGTGGTCGCCAAAGCGCCGGAAGTCGCGGGTGGAACAGGTTTTTTTACCGAATGGCTGCAGCCGAACAGAAACAGGCTCGACGCGAACAATATGGCCTTCGGCAAATGGGGCCAACTAACGAAACCTGCCGCATTATCTTGTTTCATCGCGCGTCATCACGAAATCATCACAATAGATGCTGCTTAGCATACCTGTTGGGCATTAAGGACTGCTTCCTGAACGTGCATTCGCTTTATCGCTTCGTTTGCAGGTATGATGCGCGCACTGTGTTTGCCAGGTCACCAGAGTCACGTGACCCGATGCGCCCGATTACGATCTGCCTCATCGCTTCACCCCCTTGGGTTTTCCTTTGCACACCAGTAAGCAGGCTCCGCTCGCGGGGCCGAGTCTCTATTGAAAACTTGAGTTTGGAGTAAGCAACATGTCTGATCGTCAGATCGGTACCGTCAAATGGTTCAACGATGCCAAGGGTTTCGGCTTCATCAGCCGCGACAATGGCCCGGATGTTTTCGTGCATTTCCGCGCGATCCAGGGCAATGGCTTCAAGAGCCTGCAGGAAGGCCAGAAGGTCAGCTTCAAGGTGGTGCAGGGCCAGAAGGGCCTGCAGGCCGATGAAGTGCAAGTGGCCTGATTGCCTATCTAGATCGATATAAATCGATTTAAAAAGCCGGGCTAAATGCCCGGCTTTTTTATTTGCGCATTATCGAAGCGCAATGGGGCGAATGTGATTCAGCGCGTGAATTTTCCATCACATATCGATTCACGAAAATCACTATGCTTTGCCCCACTGGCTGGCCGGCAACTGCGTGTTCGCCAAGCGATTATTGGTGAAGCGTGCGATTGGGATATCGGCGTGCCGGTAGCCGCCTGCTCGGGTGGGCAGCGGTTTTCATTAGTTAGCGCTTGAACGGATGGGGTAAGTCATGTCGGAAGAACGTGCAGCGGGCACAGTCAAGTGGTTTAACGACGCCAAGGGATACGGGTTCATCAGCAGCGACAAGGGCGGTGACCTGTTCGTGCACTTCAAGTCTATCCAGGGCACCGGTTTCCGATCGCTCAAGGAAGGCCAGAAGGTGACGTTCGTTGTAAAGAATGGGCCGAAAGGCCTGCAGGCAGAGGAAGTGCTTGCAGCGGACGGCGGCGGGAACGGTAACGGAGGACATCAGCGCCGCTAACACGATTGGCCCCCAGCTAATCACCAAAAAGCCGGGGCTGACCCCGGCTTTTTTTACGCCTTTGGCGCGTGAATTTCTCATCACATTTCCTTTCACGGAAGTGATTAAGCTGTATTTACTGTGTCTGCTCGACGAGACGCGTCCGCACTGCGGTTTAGCCCGCATGGCCCACCGTATTTTTCGGCAAACCCAGTAAGCCGTCGGCTCGGGCGGGTCGACTGGTCTCAAAGTTCGATGCTTGAAAACGGAGTAAGTCATGTCGGAACAAACACGCGAAACGGGCACGGTGAAATGGTTCAACGATGCCAAGGGTTTCGGCTTCATCAGCCGCGCGAACGGTCCAGATGTGTTCGTGCATTTCCGGGCCATCCAGGGCAATGGCTTCAAGAGCCTGAAGGAAGGCCAGAAGGTTGAGTTCAAGGTAGTGCAGGGGCAAAAGGGGTTGCAGGCCGATGAGGTGAGTACGGCATAACCCTTCGTCTTCAACGAATTGAAGGCCGGCTTATATGCCGGCCTTTTTGTATCGTGAGGTAGCCGCATCGATGTCCGCCGTTCCTGCATCTTCTGCGACGCATGCCATCGCCACGTTGGTCGTACCGGTCGTGGCGGCGCACGAGGTACGCAGCGAATTGATCTGCGTGCAGCCGGCCGATGGTCCCAAACGGGTGATGTATTGGCTGCCGGCGATGGGTGTGCCCGCAAAGCACTACCTGCCGCTGGCCGAGGCGTTTGCCGCGCATGGCGTGGCCGTGGCGTTGCACGAGTGGCGCGGTATCGGTTCCAGCAATCGCCGCGCCGGGCGGCGTAGCGACTGGCGCTATCACGACCTGCTCGAAACGGATCTGGCCGCGGGTATGCGGGAGGCCCGATCACGCTGGCCGGATGCAACGATGTGGATCGGCGGCCACAGCCTGGGCGGGCAACTGGCCTGCCTCTATGCCAGCCTGCATCGCGATGAGCTTGCCGGCATCGCGCTGGCGGCGAGCGGCGCGCCTTATTGGCGAACGTTCGCGCGTGCGCCGCTGATCCTTGCCGCGCTTGCGTTGGTGACGCCGCTGTCGAAGCTGCTGGGCTATCTGCCGGGGCGGCGGGTCGGCTTTGGCGGCAACGAGGCGCGCGGCGTGATCGCCGACTGGGCGCGCAGCGGGCGCACCGGACGCTACGCCGCACGCGGCATGGCGGTGGATTTCGAGCAGCAGCTGGCGACCTTGTCCTTGCCGGTACTGGCGTTGCGCCTGCGCGACGACTGGCTTGCACCATCGTCTTCCTTGGACTGGTTATTGAAGAAGATGCCGCATGCGGCCAGACAGGTGGACGTCATCGCGCCGGATCGACTGGCCGGCCAGGCGGCCGATCATTTCACCTGGATGAAAGTGCCCGATTGCATCGCCGCACAACTGGCGGACTGGATGGAAAGCTTTCCCGCTCGCACTTGATCATGCTTCGATCGCCGCCATGTTCTCGCTTTCGTTTGCCGTGACGGTTCCTCCATGAAGCTGTTCGAGCCTTTTACCCAGCGAAGCCAGACGCTGCGCAATCGCATCGTGATCTCGCCGATGTGCCAGTACTCCGCACAGGACGGCGTGCCCAATAGCTGGCATTCGGTGCACCTGGGCAGCCGCGCGGCGGGCGGTGCGGGCGTCGTGATAACGGAAGCCACCGCCGTATCGCCGGAAGGACGCATTTCCGCGTACGACACCGGCATCTGGAACGACGCCCAGCGCGATGCATGGCGAACCATTGCCGCATTCATCGCCGAACAGGGCGCCGTCCCCGGCATGCAGTTGGCGCACGCCGGGCGCAAGGCCAGCGCGTGGCGTCCGTGGGAGGGCGGCGGTTCGCTGCCCCCGGAACACGGCGCCTGGCAAACCGTGGCGCCGTCGGCGGTTCCGTTCGACAAGGATTGGCAGGTGCCGCAAGCGCTGGATGGCGATGGCATCCGCAAGGTCATCGCGGATTTCCGCGCGGCCGCGATACGCGCCAAAGAGGCGGGCTTCAAATTGATCGAACTGCATGGCGCGCACGGCTATCTGCTGCATCAGTTTCTGTCGCCGCTCAGCAACCGGCGCGACGACGATTACGGCGGCAGCTTCGAAAACCGCACGCGCCTGCTGCGCGAGGTGATCGTGGCGGTGCGCGAGGTATGGCCGGACGAGCTGCCGCTGTGGCTGCGCATCTCGGCGACGGACTGGGCCGATCACGGCTGGACCATCGACGACAGTGTGCGCCTGGCCGGCGAGCTGTCCGCACTGGGCGTGGATCTGGTCGACGTGTCCAGCGGCGGCTTGGTGCCGCACGTAAAGATTCCGCTCGGTCCGGGTTATCAGGTGCCGTTTGCGGCGCGGATTCGACAGGAAACCGGTATCGCCACCGGCGCCGTCGGCCTGATCACCGAACCGGCGCAGGCCGATGGCATCATCGCCGGCGGTGCGGCGGACGTGGTGCTGATTGCGCGCGCCAGCTTGCGCGATCCCTACTTTCCGCGCCGCGCCGCGCAGGAACTGGGTGCAAGCCTTACGCCGCCGGTGCAATATCAGCGCGCCTGGTAAACGGAACCGCACACGTGCACGCCACTCCCAGCTTGATCGAAAACCCACGATTGCATGATCTTGGCGACGGCTTCGTCGTGCGACGCATGCTGCCGGTACTGCTGGCGCGGCACGTTGGGCCGTTCGTGTTCTACGACCATATGGGGCCGGTCGATTTTGCGCCCGGCAAAGGCCTGGACGTGCGCCCGCATCCGCATATCGGCCTGGCCACCGTCACGTGGCTGTTCGAAGGCAGCATTCGCCATCGCGACAGCGTCGGCAGCCTGGCCGACATCACGCCGGGCGCGGTGAACTGGATGACCGCCGGCCGCGGCATTGCGCATTCGGAGCGCACGCCGCCGGATGCGCGCAAAAACGGACAGCGCATGCATGGCATCCAGGTCTGGGTGGCCTTGCCGCGCGAGTACGAGGAAGTGGCGCCGGAGTTTCATCATCACGCGGCCGAAACCCTGCCGCGCATTCGCAAGCCCGGCGTGGAACTGACGCTGATCGCCGGCACTGCCTACGGCAACGCTTCGCCGGTGAAGGTGTTCGCGCCGATGTTCTTTATCGAAGCGCATCTGCAGGCAGGCGCGGAAGTGTCGTTGCCGGACGAGCATGCCGAACGCAGCGTGCACGTGGTCGATGGCGAAGTGCGTTGGGGCGACGTAACGCTCTCGTCCACGCAGATGGCCGTGCAGGCGGGGCCGTCTGCGCCTGTCGTTCGAGCCCACGCCGCCAGCCGGGTGATGTTGTTCGGCGGCGCACCGCTGGATGGCGAACGGCATCTGTGGTGGAACTTCGTCTCCAGCTCGAGCGAGCGCATCGAGCAGGCGAAGGCGGATTGGCTGGCGCAGCGTTTCGGCAAAGTCGCGGGCGACGAGGAAGAATTCATTCCGTTGCCGGTGTGACGTGATGCACATGCATCGGCGCACCAGCCGGATTACGCTGCCGCGATGGAGCGCAGTGGAGAGCCGTCATGTCCGCATTCGCCAGCTTTCGTGACTTCTATCCCTATTACCTCAACGAGCATCGCGACCGCCGTTGCCGCCGCCTGCATTTCATCGGCAGTTCGCTGGTGCTGCTGATCGTGCTGTTCGCGCTTGGCTCCGGCAGGCTGGCATGGCTGTGGCTGGCGCCGGTGGCCGGTTATGGCTTTGCGTGGATCGGTCACTTCGCATTCGAGAAAAACCGTCCGGCCACCTTCCGCCATCCTTTGTACAGCCTGATGGGGGATTGGGTGATGTACTGGGACGTCCTGCGCGGAAAGGTGAAAATCTGATGGCGCGGGCTTAGCATTTCCACGTAAAAAGCAAGTGCAAGCACGCCGCCGCAAGCTTTTTCGCCTGAATGTGCACCAACCTGTCATATGTGCCAGACAACCGATCCATGGGGCACGCGTTACATTTCCGCACTCTGATCACGCTTGGTAGTGGGATTGTCGGCGCATGAACGAAATCGTCACTTCTGCGATACGTACGGATATGTCGCACCGACGTCATGCGCTTGACGGCGAGGCTGTCTTTGGCGGCGCATCGATGGTCCGCAAAAGCACATGGACGCACGCGCACACCAATGCAGCGTGGATGCTGGCGATCGTATTGCTCGGGCTCGCGGCGCGGCTGTTCCGCATCGATCATCAACCGCTGTGGCTGGACGAAGCGCTGACGCTGAAGCGTATTCATCTGGACTTCAACGGCCTGGTGGCCGACAGCTTTGCCAACCGACACATGCCGACTTATTTCCTGCTGTTGCGGCTGGTGTCCTCGTTCTTCACCGGCGACGCATGGCTGCGTATTCCTTCGGCGCTGTTCGGCGCGATGTCGGCGGGCATGGTGTTTGTGATCGCCAGCCGTCTCGCCAGTCGCCGCGCGGGCATCGTTGCGGGGCTGTTGATGGCGCTATCGCCCTTGCAGGTGCAATACGGACAGGAAGCGCGTTCCTACACGTTGGTGACGCTGTTGATCGGCGTCGCGCTGTGGGGCCTGCTGCGGCTTGCCGAGCAACCTGAACGTGCAGCGATCGACTTGCGCCGCGCGGATGCCGAACGGATGGGCTGGGCCGCGTATGTGTTCGGCACGATCGCCGCACTGGACGTGCTTGGCGATGCGCTGCCGTGGCTGATCGCGTGCAATCTTTCCCTGCTGCTGGTCTGGCGCAGCCTGAGCGGTTCGGCGAATGCACGGGCTTTTGGCCGCCATTGGCTGCTGAGCACGGTCGCAATCATCGCTTGCACGGTGCCGTTCTATGCGGCCGTCTTCGCGGCCAGCGACGGGCAGATGCTGCAGAAGTTCGACTGGATTCCCCAGATGAGCTGGCAACACATGTGGGTGGTGGCCGGCAGCGTCTACCTGATGCGCATGGTGGCGGTGGTCAAGTTCGATCTCATGCACACCGCGGTGCCGTTGCTTGGCGCCATGGTGGCGTTGGCCGCATGCGCGGGACTCTTCCGCATGCGCGCCAGGCTGGAAGGCCGCGTGCTGTTGCTGAGCGTACTGGTGCTGCCGCTCTTCATTCTGAGCGTGTCGTTGTTCAAGTCCATGCTGCTGCCGCGCTACGTGCTGTGGAGCGCGGTACCGTTCTTCGTGCTGGTGGGCCTGGGCGCCGAGCTGCTGCCGCGTCGGACATGGACGATGGCCGCAACCCTGTTTTTGCTGCTGGGCACGGTGAACCTGGGGCCGGTCTATCGCATGGAGACCAAACCGCGCTGGGACATGGCGGCCGCCACGCTGGCCGCGAACGTACGGCCAGGCGATACCGTGTTCACCGCCGATCCGAATGCGCCCACCATGCTTTCGGTGCTGCATCCCAAGGATGGGCTTCCGCTGGAGTCCACCGCGCTGGTCACCTCCCAACTAGACCAGGCGCTGGCGCGCTGGCGGCAGGGCAGCCGCGTGTGGGCGGTGAACGGCCGCTCGGCGCTGGGACAGCGCGAGGAACTGGCGGATTTCAAGAACCGCATTGCCGCGCTCGGCACGCCGGTCGTGGAAATCCCCGAGGGCAAGGAAATCACCATTCTGATGTTTCCTGCGCCGGACGAAGCCGAGCCGAATTAGGAAATATCTCCGTGGCGCCACGTCGCCATGGAGGTCGGGTTAGCGCAGCGTAACCCAACAATTTCGTTTCGAGTCGAGCACCTTCGGTTGCACTGCGCTAACCCAACCCACGGGAAATACTCGCTCGATCAGGGCATCTCTATCAGCGAAACTGCTGATGGCATTGCTTGCAAGCTTCATCCACCGGTTTGAGCGCGGCGGCCAGGGCGGGGCAATCGGCCGGGGCGTCTTGCGCTGCCGATTGCAGGCTGCCGCGTAGCTGCTTGGCCAGATCGTTGAACGGTTGCGGCGCATTGGGGAAGGCGGCCGGGATATCCGCCGCAATCATCTGCATATGCTGCAACTGGTCGAGATTGGCGGCCGCCTCGCAGCGTTGCCCTTTTACGGCCTGCTGCAGCTGTTGGCGATGGAAGCCCATGGTAACCATCAATGCTGGCGGAAACGGATTGCGCTCGCTCAGCGCGTTCATGGTGAATGCGGTGCCGATGATGCCAACGACCAGACCGAGCACAATCAGAAGCGCTGCACGCATTGCTGTTCCTTCCGAGGCAGAGTGGGGCAGGAAGCATACCGCAACCCCTTTGCGGCCCCTCAAGCTGGGTAAAATGGCGCTTTTCCGATCCCAAGCAGCAACGTGATTTCTTGCCTTTCCCAAACAGCGGCCGGTGGCTGCCCATGAGCGGTGCGTATCCCTCCGAGCGTTTCGAAGGCGTCGAGCGGCTGTACGGCGCCGGCAGCGTGACGCGCCTGGCGCACAAGCATGTCTGCGTGGTCGGCATCGGCGGCGTCGGTTCCTGGGCGGCCGAGGCGCTGGCGCGTTCCGGCGTGGGCCGGCTCACCCTGATCGACGCCGACGAAGTGTGCGTGTCCAATACCAACCGCCAGTTGCACGCGTTGGATGGCGAATACGGCAAGCCCAAGGTGGGCGTGATCGCGGCGCGTGCGCACGCGATCAACCCGGCGATTCGCCTGGAGGCGATCGAGCGTTTCCTGACGCCGGCCACGCTGGACGATTTGCTCGATCGCGGCTACGACGTGGTGCTGGATGCCTGCGATGCGTTTCGCGTCAAGCTGGAAGCGATCGCCTGGTGCCGTCGCCGCAAGTTGCCGATGGTGACGGTGGGTTCGGCCGGCGGGCGCACCGATCCCACGCAGATACGCGTGCGCGATCTCTCCCGTACCGAGCACGACGCGATGTTCAGCCTGATCCGCAAGAAGCTCCGCCAGGACTTCGGCTTTCCACGCAATCCGGATCGCTACTTCGGCGTGTCGGCGGTGTATTCGCTGCAGAACGTGCAATATCCGCAGCCGGATGGAACGGTATGCGGCACGCGTCCGCCCGGCGGCGATTCCTTGAACCTCGCCTGCGGGGGCGGCCTCGGCGCCGCCACCCACGTCACCGGCGCGTTTGCGTTTGCGGCGGTGGGCAAGGTGATGGAGAAATTGCTCACCGCCGGGTGAGCCTCAGCCGCGCATGGCCTGTGCAAGTAGGGCGAGCCCTTCTTCCAGCACGCCGTCTTCGATGGTCAGCGGGAACAGGAAACGGATCACGTTGCCATAGGCGCCGCAGGTCAGCAGCAACAGGCCCGCCGCCTGGGCGCGCTGCTGCACCTGCTTGGCGAATGCCGGATCGGGCTGGCCGTTGGCTTGCATGAATTCCACCGCCACCATCGCGCCGTAGCCGCGGATGTCCGCGATTTGCGGCACGTGTTCGCGCAGGCTTTGCAGTTGCTGCTTCAGACGCAGCCCCAGGCGGTCGGCGCGGGCGCAAAGTTGTTCCTCCTCGATCACGTCGAGCACGGCATGCGCGGCGGCGATCGCCAGCGGATTGCCCGCATAGGTGCCGCCGAGGCCGCCGGGCGCAGGGGCATCCATGAGTTCGGCGCGGCCGATCACGCCCGACAGCGGCATGCCGCCGGCAAGGCTCTTGGCCACCGTCATCAGGTCGGGGAGCACGTCGTAATGTTCCATCGCGAACAGCTTGCCGGTGCGCGCGAAGCCGGTCTGGATTTCATCGGCGATCAGCAGGATGCCGTGCTGGTCGCAAAGGGCGCGCAGCGCACGCATGAATTCGAGCGGCGCGGCGTAGAACCCGCCTTCGCCCTGCACGGGTTCCAGGATGAACGCGGCGACCTGCCGGGGATCGATGTCCGCCTTGAACAACTGCTCGATGGCGTGCAACGAATCGGCCACGCTCACGCCATGCAGGGGGATCGGTGCCGGCACGTGGAAGACGCTGGCTGGAAACGGCCCGAACCCGGCCTTGTACGGCTGTACCTTGCCGGTGAGCGCCATGCCCATGAAGGTACGGCCATGGAAGCCGCCGCCCAGCGCAATGATGCCCGGACGTCCGGTGGCGCAGCGTGCGATCTTGATGGCGTTCTCCACCGCTTCGGCGCCGGTGGTGAAAAACGCCGTCTTCTTGGCATGGTCACCCGGCGCCAGACGATTCAGGCGTTCGGCCAGCGCGACGGCGCCTTCATACGGCACAACCTGGTAGGCGGTATGCATGAAGTTCTGCAACTGTGCCTCGACCGCTTGCAAGATGCGCGGATGGCGATGGCCGACGTTCAGCACGGCGATGCCCGAGCCGAAATCGATGTAGCGTCGGCCTTCGACGTCCCACAGTTCGGCGTTGCGGGCGTGCTGGGCATAGATGGAAAAGCCGATACCCACGCCGCGGGGCGTGGCCGCGATACGGCGTGCGTCGATGCTCGCGTTGCTGAGAGAGGGCGTGTCAGTGGAACGGTTGCGCTTGTGCAGGAGGGCGTCGGTCATGGGGTCGAACTCGATCTGGGGGTGGGGAATCAGTGGTCGGCGATGCGGTAGCCGACCCGCTCGGCGGCGGCCGCACGCGCGCGTGCGGCCTCGGCGATATCCAGCGTGACGTCAATGTGGGTTTCGTGACCGGTGCCGGCGAGCGCCACGGTTTTGCCGAACGGATCGGCCACATGGCTTTCGCCGCTGAAACGGTATTGATCGCCTGCGCCCACGCGATTGGCCATCGCGATATAGCACTGGTTGTCCATGGCGCGCACGGGAATGGCGTTGCGATGCATGTAGCCATAGGGATGCATCATGCCGTCGAGCAATACGATCAGGTCGGCACCCTGGCGGGCGAGTTGTCGCGCAGGCCCGGGAAATTCGATATCGAAGCAGATGAGCAGGCCAAGCCGAATGCCGCGCCATTCGCATGTCGGAAATGCAGCGCCGGGTTCGAACACGCCGCGGTCCGAGTCGTACAGGCAGGTTTTCCGGTAGTGCAGGCGCACTTCGCCATCGGCATCGATCAGCAGCGCGGCGTTGTAGTAACGGCCCTTGTCGCGCTCGGCGAAGCCAATGGCCACGCTTACGCCGGCGCGCTGCGCCGCCGTGCGCATGGCGGTGATCGATGGGCCGTCCGTCGGCTCGGCAAGCCGCGCAATGTTCTCTGGCGTGGGGAAGCCGCAGATATGCGTTTCCGGAAATACCACCAGGTCGGCCTGGCCGGCACTTGCCGCGATCGCGCGCAAGGCCTTGGCCAGGTTGCCATGGTTATCGCCATCGACCAGCGTAGGCTGGATCAACCGAACGCGCAGCGCATTCATGGCGTACGCCCCATGCGGTCATCACCGTTGCGTTCGACGGCACGGATGACTTCCTCTTCCGCACGCAGGTCAAGCGACCGCGCAAGCAGCAGATAGACGGCGCCGGCGACCACCAGCCCCACCAGCCAGGCGATGTCGACGCCTTCCAGCCTGCGCGCGAAGTAGCCGACGAAAATTTCCTGGTTCGCGCCACTGTCGACGATATAGAAGAACGGAACCATCGCCAGGAAACCGATCAGATAGGCAGCGATGCCACGCATCTGCCAGGCCCCGTAGATACCTTTCGGCGTGAAGAAATGCGTGATGGCGTAGCGGCCCTTGCGCACGAAGAAATAGTCCACCAGGTTGACCGCCGTCCATGGCACCAGGAAATACAGCAGCAGAAGCAGGAAGGTATGCAGCAGGGCAATGCCGTCGCTCCTGATCGACAACGTGCAAACGAGCAGCACCAAGCTGATGGCACCGATTGCAATGATGCGGTGGCGGCGCGTTGGCCGGATGCGCCGAACGGAATCCACTCCGGTCAGTACGGTGAGCATGGCGCTGTAGGTGTTGAGCGAGATGATCGGCAGGAAGCCAAGCACGGACACCACCACCACCACGCTGCCAAAGCCGGGAAACAGCATGTCGCCCACCTGGTTCAGCGAGGCCAGTGCGTCGCTGGCGTGCAGTTGCTGCGCCAGCCATGCACCCAGTCCGATCATCCACGCGCCCGATAGCGAAGCGCCCACGAAAATGGTGGCGATCAGTTTTTTAGGACAGGTGTGCCTGGGCAGGTAACGCGAGTAATCCGAAACGTAAGGCGCATAGGAAATGTTGTAGCCGGCGGCGATCGCGAACTGGGTGAAGAAGGCGATCCAGTTGAAACCCAGTGCAGGTTCTACAGGCGTGGCAACCGGGCTGGCGCCCCATAGCAACACGGCCGTGACGATGGCATACAACGGCAGCGTGGCCATCAAGGTCCAGCTGAAGACCTTGTGCATCAGATCGTGGCCATAGATGGACAACAACGCGCCGAGCACCACCGACACGACGGCCACGACCGTCGGATCGAAGCCGAACACGCTCTTCAAGCCCTGCATGATGAGCGTGACATTGACCACGTTGAAGCCCACGAACACGAACAGCGTGGCAAGCAGCGCCAGGATCACGCCGCGATAGCCGAACTGCGCGCGCGACTGGATCATCTGCGGCAGCCCCATGTGCGGCCCTTGCGAGCCATGGAAGGCCATGAAGATGGTGCCGAACATGATGCCAAGCGTGCCGGCCAGCGCCGTCCACGCCGCCGACAGGCCCATGCCTGGCCCGACGAAGCCGATGGAGATGGTGAAGAAGTGAAAATTGCCCAGGAACCAGAACGGCCCCTGGCTGCCGAGCCTGGCATGCCGCTCGTCTTCGGGCACGTAATCGATGGAGCGGTTTTCGACCTGCGTGACGGCGGAACGATTCATGCGCGCATCCTTGGCTGGTTGGTTTTTCAGTCGCGCCGCGGCACGCCAGGCATCACGCACAAGAGCTCATAGGCGAGATTGGCCGCAAGCAGGGCGGTGGTGCCGTGCGGATCGTAGGGCGGCGACACTTCCACCACGTCCGCGCCGATCAGGTCCAGGCCCCAAGCGCCACGGATCACTTCCAGCGTTTGCGGCACGGTCAGCCCGGCGATTTCCGGCGTGCCTGTACCGGGCGCGTAGGCCGGGTCGATGCCGTCAATGTCCAGCGTGAAATACACCGGCCCACCGCCCACTTTTTCGCGCACTTCTTCCATCAGGGGCGCAAGCGAACGCCCCCAGCATTCCTCCGCTTGCACGACGCGGAAACCGCGCTCGCGGCACCAGTCGAAATCCTCGGCGGTGTAGCCGGTACCGCGCAATCCGATCTGCGCCACGCGCCTGGGATCGATCAGGCGTTCCTCCACGGCGCGGCGAAAGGTGGTGCCATGCGCGATCGCTTCGCCGAACATCAGATCATTGACGTCTGCGTGGGCATCGATATGGATCAAGCCGATCGGTCCATGGTGCTTGCGCAGCGCGCGTAGGATGGGAAGGGTGATCGTATGGTCTCCGCCGAGCGTGATCGGCCGGCATCCCGCCTTGCTGATGCGGGTGAACGCCTTCTCGATACGTGCGACAGAATCCAAAAGGTTGTAGGGATTGACCGCGACATCGCCCAGGTCCGCCACGCGCAACGCATCGAAGGGAGCCGCCCGCGTAGCCATGTTGTACGGCCGCAGCAGCACCGATTCGCTGCGGATCTGGCGCGGTCCGAAGCGGGTGCCGGAACGGTTGGAAGTGCCCTGGTCGAGCGGCACACCGATAAACGCCACGTCCAGCTTGGCGGGGTCGCTCACTTCAGGCAGCCGCATCATCGTGGCGATGCCGCCGAAGCGTGGCATCTCATTGCCGCCAAGTGGCTGATACAGGCCGTCAGACATTGTTGCGCTCCTGTCCATCCATCGAGAACTGCATGCGAGGACTCCATTCATCCTTAGCTCTTGCATCCGATCCTAGGCTGGCGCCACTGCCGCTTCCATCGCTGATCCGGCGCGCTTACATTGATGGAACGCGATGTATCAACAGGAGTTGAACCATGCTGGCCAGCCTTTCCGACCTGGATCTGCGCCTGATCCGTGTGTTCATTGCCATCGTAGATGCAGGTGGCTTGTCGGCCGCGCAGGCGCGGCTCAATGTGGGGCAGTCCACATTGAGCAGCCAGCTCGCCACGCTGGAGACCCGGCTGGGTTTTCGCCTCTGCCGGCGAGGACGTGGCGGCTTTCAGTTGACGCCCAAGGGCGAACGCTTCATGCCGCTTGCGCGTGACCTGGTCGCAGCAACGAACGATTTCGGGCTGCGCGTGCGCAATCTTGATCGCCAGCTGGTCGGTACATTGCAGATCGGCCTGATCGGGCACGCCGCTGTTGAACAGAACGTGCGTCTTGCACGAGCGATTGCGCGATTCCGACAGCGCGACGAAGCCGTCCAGTTCGCCTTGTTCGTGCGCTCGCCAAGCGAGTTGGAAACCCAGTTGCTCAACGGACAGTTGCAACTTGCATTGGGGTATTTCTGGCATCGGGTAGCCTCGCTCCGCTACACGCCGCTGTTCGTGGAGCGACAGGTGGCATACTGCGGGCGCGGGCATCCCTTGTTCGAACGGGCAGGGCACGTCGCACCGGAAGAGCTGGCCGAGCATGAATGGACCTGGCGCAGTTATCCGGTGCCGGAGGCGAGGGCGCCGCTTCCCTCAGCCAGCATGAAAGCCATTACGGACAACATGGAGGCGGCGGCAGTGCTGATTTTGTCTGGTCGCCATCTGGGCTATCTGCCTGAGCACGTTGCGGCGCCCTATCTGGCGGCGGGCTTGCTGGCGCCAATCCATGCGTCGCTGTTCCAGTATGACGTTCCGTTTCACGCAGTGACGCGCAAGCCCGCAGCGATGGATGATCTGACGGCGGCGTTTATGGAAGACCTGCTGAACGCGCATTCAAAGAATGACACACACGAAAACCGTGCCTGACGTATATGACACTTGACGGTTTCTTAGCGGCCGCGTTTCTACACTGATATCTCGCGCAGATTGCAAGGCGGCGCATTACGTTTCCACAGCGCCGCGTGATGAGCATCGAAACCGGGTCAGGTTGTTTCAGCAACCGGTCGAGCAAGTGAAACGCCCTGCCACGGCTGCAGGAGGTTGCAATCCAGTTGCCTTTGCAGCATGCGAGCAGGATCGAGTGTGATCGGTACAGGCACCCGCAACCGAATCGTTGCGGGATATGGCGTGTTTCAGTTTCTAAGGAGAGAGCTCATGTCATCGATTCCTTCGCGCAATCGCAATACGCCTCGTAAGCGGAACATGGATCTGGTTGCGCTGATACCGGATTTTCCGTTCCATTACGGCGCGTTTCTCAATGGAGCCAAGAACGAGCGCGGATTGTTCAATCTTCCCGATGCGGCCAAGAACAAGCAGGTACTCGTGGTTGGTGCAGGTGCCTCAGGTGCGGTCGCCGCCTATGAACTGCTGCGCATGGGTGTGAAGCCCGTGCTGGTGGAAGCGTCCAATCGCTATGGTGGGCGTCTAAACGCGCAGCGGGTTGGCGGCGAGACGCACCAGGTCATCGCCGAAATGGGAGCCATGCGCTTTCCTGAGTCCGGCAAGGCTGGCAAGTTCTATTTTGAAAAGGTAGGTATGGCGAGAAATTCCGCGCCGTTTCCCAACCCCGGCAGCGAAGCGGCGGGCAGCACGGTTGTCGACTATCGTGGGCTGCAGGAATATTACGAGCCTGGCAGCGACATCTATCCCATCCCCGAAAAATACACCGAACTGGAAGACCAGATGTTTGGTGGAGATGGCGTGGAAGGCTTTCTCGAAAAGCCTCCGGTATACCTGACCGCCGTGCAGGAGCGTATGCAAGAAGGCAGCATCGACGAGGCCTACATCAAGCAAGTTTGGAATAGGCTGCTTACCGATCCCGAGCACCGCTATGACGATGTGAGCTTTTACGCCGGCTTGAAACAGCTATCGCCCTGGTCGCCGGACGACATCAACCTGTTCGGCCAGATCGGTTTCGGTACGGGCGGATGGAATACCGACTACCCCAATTGCTTCTTGGAAGTGCTGCGGGTGCTTTACACGGGCCTGGATGTTGATCACCGGCTGATGTACGACGGCACCACGACGCTTCCAAGCCGGTTGATCAGTCTGACGCCAGCGCAATTGGGAGACGATTCGGACGCTTCCACGGCCAATATGAGCGTCGAACGTACAAGTGCGGAATTCCTTGCTAGTTATTTTCCGGATAACCCCGTCTTGCTTGGTAAGGAGGTCAGGCATATCGCGCGCGATGCGGGTAACACCCTGCGCGCTATCATTCGCGACGTTGACAGCGGAAAAGAGCAAAAGATCGTATTCGACGCAATCATCTATACGCCGCATGTCCGTATCCTGGATAAATTCCGCCACTACGGCGTCGAAAGTGACTATCGAGAAACAACGCAGTTGCTAGAGGCGGATCTTTGGGAGGCCATCGAATATACGCACTACATGCAGTCGGCCAAAATTTTCATGGCCACTACCAAGCCGTTCTGGAAACATCGGCTCCCGCCCGATGAGGACGTCGGACTGGGCAAGTTCCCGATGAGCGTGACGTTGTCGGACCGTCTGACGCGCGGGACCTACCTGGTCGACTACGGCGGCAATGACAATATTGGCGGAGTCAAAGGGAGCGGCATCTTCCTCTCCTACACGTGGAACGACGACTCGCTGAAATTCCTTGGCGATCGCAATGCTCTCAGCGAACTGCTCACGCATGCGCACATGTGCCGTATGGTGCTGCAGGACATTTACCCCAATCTTCGCCTGGCCGATTACCTGCCACCAGGCAGGGACTCGGAAATTGAAATCAACTGGGAGGACGAGCCGCTCTACCTTGGTGCGTTCAAGATGAATCTACCGGGGCAGTACGAATACCAGCGACGGCTGTTCTCGCAGTTCATGGCGGGCTTGGAAGATGTGGGCGCTCCGGTTCCTGTGCCCGACCCGTTCGTGCTGGCGGGCGACGATATCTCCTGGGTGGCAGGCTGGGTCGAGGGCGCGATCACTTCGGCGATCAACGCAGTCAACAAGGTGGCGGTGCTGTTTGGCGGGTCGGATTGGCATGGCTCGCCCGGGCCGATTTCCCGTTGGAATGAGCTCAAGCCTGTCGATCTTCCGGCAACCCCAAAGACCGCGCACGCAGCGCAACGTGCAACCAGAAAGGAAACAAGCGAGGCCGTTTAAGGCAACGCTGATCCGGGAGGCGGCACTTTGGCCGCTTCCCGGATCGCTGGGCATTCACCACCCCATGTAGTGCCCACCATTGATCGCCAGGTTCGCCCCGGTGATCCAGCTGGCATCCTCGGTGGTGAAGAACGCCACGGCGTGTGCGATTTCCTCCGGCTTGCCCAGGCGGCCGACCGGGATCTGCGCGACGATCTTCTCGCGCACTTCCTCCGGTACCGCCATCACCATGTCGGTGGCGACGTAGCCGGGCGAGACGGTGTTCACCGTGATGCCGAAGCGCGCGTTTTCCTGCGCCAGCGAGATGGTGAAGCCGTGCATGCCGGCCTTCGCGGCGGCGTAGTTGGCCTGGCCGTACTGGCCTTTCTGGCCGTTGATGGAGCTGATCTGCACGATGCGGCCCCACTTGCGGCTGCGCATGTCCTCGATAACCGGGCGAGTGACGTTGAAGCAGGCGTTGAGGTTGGTGTTCACCACATCCATCCACTGCTGGTAGGTCATCTTGTGGAAGGTGGTGTCGCGGGTGATGCCGGCGTTGTTGACCAGGATGTCCACCGGGCCGACCTTGTGGTGGATCGCGTTGATCATGTTTTCGCACGAGACCGGGTCGGCCACATCGCCCGGCACCAGCGTTACCTCCAGACCGTCCTGCGCCATGGACTTGCGCCATGCTTCGGCTTTGGCCTCGTCGCGGTAGTTCGTGACAACTTTGTGTCCCTGTTTGGCCAGGTAGCGCACGATGGCCGTGCCAATGCCGCCGGTGCCGCCCGTGACGAGTGCCGTACGCTGGGTCATGCCTTTCTCCTTGTAATGTCCACGTAATAAAGCCGCGCGCGTCGCGCGAACCGGGTGAGGTTATACGCAGACATCATGAAGGCCTAGCGGTTTCCGACATCACGGTACGACTGCGCATCGGTTCGTTATACAGGGTTAAGCGACGCGATGATCGCTGCATTGCGTCAATCGGCGCGGGTCGAAATGCCTCAGTGCGGCCTGCAACAGTTCGGACGGATGGACGGCCGTTTCCTCGGGCGCGACGCCCAGAAAAGAGAGCGCGCGGCGCAGCGCCGGCATCGGATCGGAGGGATCGAGTTCGCGCGAGCGCTCGGATTTCGAAAGTTTTCGACCTTCGCCGTCCAGCACCAGCGGCAGATGCAGGTACTGCGGCGTCGGCAAACCCAGGCAACGCTGCAGCCAGATCTGTCGCGGCGTGGAATCCAGCAGATCGCTGCCGCGTACCACCTGGGTGATGCCTTGCCAGGCATCGTCGACCACGCAGGCAAGCTGGTAGGAATAGAAGCCCTCGACGCGGCGGATCACAAAATCGCCGACGGCTTCCCGCAACGACTGGTGCTGCGGCCCTTGCAGTGCGTCCATGAACGCGATGCGTTCGTCCGGAACGCGTATGCGCCAGGCCGGTGCACGCGCAGGATCGGGGCGAGCGATGCACCGGCCATCGCGATGGATGCCACCCGCCGCGGCCAGATCGCTGCGGCTGCACCAGCAAGGAAAGACCAGGTCGCTGCGCCGCAGCTGTTCGAAGGCTGCCGCATAAGTGTCCATGCGGGACGATTGGTAGACGACGGGAGCGTCGGGCACCAGCCCGAACGCGGGCAGGGCGCCGAGGATGGCCGCGGCCGAGCCCGGCACTTCGCGCGGCGGGTCGATGTCCTCCATTCGCACCAGCCATTGGCCGCCAGCGTGGCGGGCGCACAGCCAACTACCCATGGCGGCGACCAGGGAGCCTGCGTGCAGGAGGCCGGTGGGGGAAGGGGCGAAGCGTCCGCGGTAATCCATCGCGTCATTCTACGGAAGCTGACTGGATGATCGGCACCGGGCAAGCTATCCCCGCTTCAGCGTTGTCTTAACCCTTGAAATGCTTCCATTTCACCCGAATCTCCAGCACGAATTACCATTAGCTTCCTTCGGAGTGACCTTTTAGGGACGACTATGCGCCGCATCGCACTTTTCCTTCTGACCAACATCGCCGTCCTGCTGCTGCTCAGCATTGTCTGCCACCTGTTCGGTATCGATCAGTGGGCGGCCGCGCGGGGCTACGGTGGCATGGGCGGGTTGCTTGCCTACGCCGCCGTGTTCGGCATGGGCGGAGCCTTCATCTCGCTGGCCATGTCCAAGTGGATGGCCAAGATGACCACCGGCGCGCGCGTGATCGAGCAGCCGCAGAACGAGGCCGAGCGCTGGTTGGTCGACACGGTGCGCCGCCATGCGCAGAACGCCGGCATCGGCATGCCGGAAGTGGCGATCTACGATGCGCCGGAAATGAACGCCTTCGCCACCGGCATGAGCAAGAATCACTCGCTGGTGGCGGTCAGCACCGGCCTGCTGCAGCAGATGGACCGCGAACAGGTCGCCGCGGTGTTGGGTCACGAGATCGGCCACGTCGCCAATGGCGACATGGTCACGCTGACGCTGATCCAGGGCGTGCTCAACACGCTGGTGATCGTGGCCGCGCGCATCGTCGGCCGCCTGGTCGACAGCTGGCTGTCCGGCGGGCGCGACAGCCGCGAGGGCACCGGCATCGGCTATTTCGTGTCGGTGATCGTGCTGCAGCTGGTGTTCGGCCTGTTCGCCTCGATGATCGTGATGGCGTTTTCGCGCTGGCGTGAATTCCGCGCCGATGCGGCGGGCGCCAGGCTGGCCGGCCGTGGCGCGATGATTTCCGCGCTGCAGCGGCTGCAGCTCAACCATGGCGAAAGCACCTTGCCCAAGTCGATGGCTGCCTTCGGCATTTCCGGGCCGCTGGCGCAAGGCCTGCAGCGCCTGTTCATGAGCCATCCGCCGCTGGATGAGCGCATCGCGGCGCTGCAGAAGCAGATGTGATTTTTTTGCCCTCTCCCGCGCCGGGAGAGGGCAGGGTGAGGGGACGATCTCGCCACACGGCGAGTTCGCGGCGGCCTGGTTGAAACCTGGGGCAGCGTTGTTCCCTCACGTGCAGCTCCATCGGGGGGCTGCACACCTGACGTGCATACCTTGTCTTCCAACCTTCGACGACACCATGACCACCACAACCGAAACCCGCAAATTCGAAGCCGAAGTCGCCCAGGTGCTGCACCTGGTGACCCACTCGTTGTACTCGCACAAGGAAATCTTCCTGCGCGAGCTGATCTCCAACGCCTCGGATGCCTGCGACAAGCTCCGTTTCGAATCCATCGGCAAGCCCGAGCTGCTTTCCGGTGACGCCGAGCTGCACATCGACGTGAGCTGGGACGCAGAGCAGCGCACCATCACCGTGCGCGACAACGGTGTCGGCATGAGCCGCGATGAAATCGTCGCCAATATCGGCACCATCGCCAGCTCCGGCACGCGCCGCTTCCTGGAAGCGATGAGCACCGAGCAGAAAAGCGACGCGCGCCTGATCGGCCAGTTCGGCGTCGGCTTCTATTCGGCCTTCGTGGTGGCCGACAAGGTCACCGTGCTCAGCCGCCGCGCCGGCCTGCCGGCCAGCGAAGGCGTCAAGTGGGAGAGCGACGGCAAAGGCGAATACGCGCTGGAGCAGGTCGAATTGCCCGAGCGCGGCACCGTGATCGTGCTACATCTGAAGGCCGACGAGGATGAATTCCTCAAGCGCTGGGAATTGCGCTCGCTGATCACGCGCTACTCCGACCACGTCGCTTTCCCGATCCGCCTGCCGGTGGAAAAAGACGGCAAGCCCAGCGACGAATGGGAAACCGTCAACGCCGCTTCCGCGCTGTGGACCAAGCCCAAGAGCGAGATCAGCGACGAGGATTACCAGAGCTTCTACAAATCGCTGGGCCACGATTTCAATGATGCGCTGGCGTGGACGCACAACCGCGTCGAAGGCAACCAGAGCTACATCACCTTGCTGTATCTGCCCTCGCAGCCGCCGTTCGAGCTGATGATGGGCGGCCGCGACGAGCGCAAGGGGCTCAAGCTCTACATCAAGCGCGTTTTCATCATGGATGCGGCCGAACAGTTGCTGCCGAACTACCTGCGCTTCGTGCGCGGCGTGGTCGATGCGGACGATCTGCCGCTCAACGTAAGCCGCGAAATCCTGCAGCAGAACCGCCAGCTCGAGCGCATCAAGTCCGCCTGCGTGAAGCGTGTGCTCGACTTGATCGAAAAGCTGGCCAAGGACGAGCCCGAGAAATTCCAGACGTTCTACAAGGCCTTTGGCAACACCCTGAAAGAAGGCATCGTGGAAGATCACGCCAACCGCGAACGCATCGCCAAGCTGCTGCGCTTCGCGTCCACCAAGGGCGAAGGCAGTACGCAGAGCGTCTCGCTGGATGACTACATCGGCCGCATGCCGGTCGGCCAGGACACCGTCTGGTACATCACCGCCGACAGCCATGCCGCCGCCGCGGGCAGCCCGCAACTGGAAGCGTTCCGGGCCAAGGACATCGAAGTGCTGCTGATGTCCGACCGCATCGACGAATGGATGCTGGGCAGCTTGAACGAATATGCCGGCAAGAAGCTGCGCAATGTCGCCAAGGGCGAGTTCCCGCTGGATGAGGAAGCCAAGCAGCAGCAGGAAGAGGCCAGCAAGGCGGCCGAGCCGTTGTTGAAGAAGCTCAAGGAGCTGCTGGGCGAACGCGTGGGCGATGTGAAAGTCTCCGCGCGCCTCACCGATTCGCCCTCATGCCTGGCGCTGTCCGACTACGAAATGGCGCCGCACCTGGCACGCCTGCTGCGCGAAGCCGGGCACGACATGCCTGCTGGCAAGCCGACGCTCGAGATCAATCCGCAGCATGCATTGCTCAAGCGCGTGGAAGTGGAGAGCGACGAGGGCAAGGCGAAGGATCTGGCCAATCTGCTGCTGGAGCAGGCGGAGATCGCCGCCGGTGCGCAGTTGCCTGATCCGGCGGCGTTCGTGCAGCGCTTGAATCGCGTGCTGCTGGGCTGATACAGCTGGTTGCCGTAGGTTGGGGTGCCAACCCCAACATGGTCATCTTGATCGACATGGCCATGTTGGGGTTTGCCCCTCAACCTACGAAAGCGTGACGTGCAAGCGAGGCAGGTGCATCCCCCATGCCACCGCCAGCCAACGCATGAAGAGGATAGCCACCACGCCAAGGCTTACCGCCACCGAGCGTGGCGCCCCCAACTTCTGCAACACCAGATACACCACGATGCCGGCAATGGCGGCCGTTGCATACAGATCCTGCTGAAAGATCAACGGTACGCGCGCACTCATCACGTCGCGCAACATGCCGCCGGCGGTGCCGGTCATCGCACCCATCAGCACCACGATCAACCACGACAGTCCCTGCGCTTGGGCAATCTGCGCGCCGCTGATGGCAAACAGCGCCAGCCCCAAGGCATCCGCAATGAGCAGGCTGTGACCAGGGGGCGGAAAGAACGCGATATAGATCATGGTCAATGCCGCCGCGAGCAGAATCACCATGAGATAGCGCACATCGCGCACCCAGAAGATCGGGTGGCGATTGAGCAGTACATCACGCAAAGTGCCACCACCGATCGCCGTCAAGGCCGCAAGCGCCAGGCCACCCAGCAGATCCATGTCCGAACGGGCGGCGACCAGCACGCCGCTCACCGCAAACACCGCCACACCGATCAGATCCAGCAGATAAAGCAGATAAAGCAGCATGCGGGTTCCCCATCAGCTCGTTCGTCAGCCTTGCGTCGTCATGCCGGCGTTCCCACCTGGCATGCATCACCCAGCGATTTGCCGATAATGCCACGATGAAACAGACCACCATGGAGCCGCTGACTGAAGTCCGTGCCGACGTCTGGCTTTGGGCCGCGCGCATGTACAAGACCCGCAGCCTGTCCAAGCAGGCCATCGAGGGCGGCAAGGTCGACGTGAACGGTGCCGGCTGCAAGCCGTCCAAGGGGTTGCACGTGGGCGACCGCGTGCGCCTGACCCGCGGCGAGGAGCGGCTGGAGCTGGAAATCCTGGCGCTTGCGGAGCAACGCGGGCCGGCCAGTCTGGCGCAAACGCTGTACCGCGAAACCGAGGCCAGCCGGCTGGCACGTGAACAGGCCCGTGAGCAGCGCCGGCTGAGCGGGGCGGGGCTAAACCGCCCGCCGACCCGTCCAAACAAGCAGGAGCGTCGAGAATTGCGACGGCTTAAGGATTTTCCCTGAGTAGCGCATCTCAGAAATCCGGGCGGATCTGCGTGAATATCCTCTCAAAAGCGGGCAGCTTCGGAAGGGCTGCCGCGAACTGGGGATTTAAGGGGAACACCATGAGCGGAATCGACTTCTTCAAGCGATTGCTGGGCGGCCATGCGGCCGATGGCTCGCAGCATGCGAATCTGCTGCAGGCGGCTGCGGGCTTGCGCACCCTGGTGGTGGACGATTCGCCGACCATTCGCGCCGTGCTCGGCAAGATGCTCGGCCAGGAAGGCTACGCGGTGCAGAAAGCCGTCGATGGCGAAAGCGCGATCGAGCTGGCCAAAGCCGAACAGCCGGAATTGATTTTCCTGGACATCGTGCTGCCTGGCGTCAACGGTTTTTCCGTACTGCGCACCCTGCGCCATGATCCGCTCACCCAGCACATCCCGATCGTGATGATCAGCGGCAACCAGCAGGCGACCGAGCAGTTCTACGTACAGCGTTTCGGTGCGGATGATTTCATCAAGAAGCCGTTCGGGCAGCGCGAGATGCAGCGTTCCATCGACCAATTGGTTCGCGCCGGACGCTTGCCTGCACGCGTGTCGATGCCGGCGGCCGTTGCGCCCGACGTGGTCGTGGCGACGCCATATGAGGAGCTGCGCAGCACGCTCTCCGGCATGGCGGCCTGATCACCTCTGACTTCAAACGGAAACGCCGCAGCGTGGGGGCGCTGCGGCGTTTTTTTTATGGCGAAGCGCCTGCGTTTGGCGATTAGGCCAGGTCGAAGCGATCGAGATTCATCACCTTGTTCCAGGCCGCCACGAAGTCGCGCACGAACTTTTCTTGCGCATCGGCACTTGCATAGACCTCGGCCAACGCGCGCAGCTGGGAGTTCGAACCGAAGACCAGGTCGGCACGCGTGGCCGTCCATTTGACTTGGCCGGATGTGCGATCGCGTCCTTCAAACACGTCCTGGTCGCTGGAAAGGGCTTTCCATTCCGTGCCCATATCGAGCAAGTTGACGTAGAAATCGTTGGTCAGCGCTTCCGCCCGTTGGGTGAAGACGCCATGGCGGGTGTTTCCAACGTTGGTGCCGAGTACGCGCATGCCGCCTACCAACACTGTCATTTCCGGTGCGCTCAGCGTCAGCAACTGCGCCTTGTCGACCAGCAGCACTTCGGCCGGCACGCTGTACTTGCCCTTCAAGTAATTGCGGAAGCCATCGGCCACCGGTTCGAGCACGGCGAACGATGCCACGTCGGTCTGTTCTGCCGTAGCATCCGTACGGCCTGCTGCGAACGGTACCGTGACCTCGACCCCGGCATTGCGCGCCGCTTGCTCGACGCCAGCGCAACCGGCCAGAACGATCAGATCGGCCAGCGAGATTTTCTTGCCGCCCGACTGTGCGCTGTTGAACGCTTGCTGGATGCCTTCGAGCGTCTCGAGCGCGTTCGCCAATTGCTCCGGCTGATTGACTTGCCAATCCCTCTGCGGCGCAAGGCGAATGCGGGCGCCGTTCGCGCCGCCGCGCTTGTCCGAGCCGCGGAAGGTAGAGGCGGACGCCCACGCCGTCGAAACCAGTTGCGAAACGGATAGGCCGGAAGCCAGGACACTGCGCTTGAGGGCGGCGATATCCTGCGCATCCACCAACGGATGATCGACCGCGGGAACCGGATCCTGCCAGATCAGCGCCTCGGTCGGCACGTCGGGGCCGAGGTAGCGCGAGCGCGGGCCCATGTCGCGATGCGTGAGCTTGAACCACGCGCGGGCGAACGCATCGGCAAACTGGTCCGGATTCTCGTAGAAGCGGCGGGAGATCTTTTCGTAGGCAGGATCGAAGCGCAACGCCAGGTCGGTGGTGAGCATGGACGGCGCGCGGCGCTTGGATGGATCGTGCGGATCGGGCACGGTGTTGGCGCCGGCATCCCCCTTGGGCTTCCATTGATGCGCACCGGCCGGGCTGGTGGTCAGTTCCCATTCGTAGCCGAACAGGTTCCAGAAGAAGTTGTTGCTCCATTTGGTGGGCGTGCTGGTCCAGATCACTTCCAGGCCGCTGGTAATGGCGTCGCCGCCCTTGCCGCTGCCGTAGCTGCTCTTCCAGCCCAGGCCTTGTTCCTCGATGCTGGCCGCTTCCGGTTCGGCGCCGACATATGTGGCGGGGCCGGCGCCATGGGTTTTGCCGAAGGTGTGGCCGCCGGCGATCAGCGCGACGGTTTCCTCATCGTTCATGGCCATGCGTGCGAAGGTTTCGCGGATATCCTTGGCCGCGGCGAGCGGATCGGGATTGCCGTTGGGCCCTTCCGGATTGACGTAGATCAAACCCATCTGCACCGCGGCGAGCGGGTTTTCCAGTTCGCGTTCGCCCGAATAGCGCTGATCGTCCAGCCATTTGGTTTCCGCGCCCCAGTTGACGTCTTCTTCCGGTTCCCACACGTCCGCGCGTCCACCGCCGAAACCGAAGGTCTTGAAGCCCATCGATTCCAGCGCGACGTTGCCGGCGAGGATCATCAGGTCGGCCCAGGAAATGCTGTTGCCGTACTTCTGCTTGATCGGCCACAGCAGGCGGCGGGCCTTGTCGAGATTGCCGTTATCCGGCCAACTGTTGAGCGGCGCGAAGCGTTGCTGACCGGCGCCTGCGCCTCCCCGGCCGTCGCCGGTGCGATAGGTGCCGGCGCTGTGCCACGCCATACGCACAAACAGGGGGCCGTAATGGCCGAAGTCGGCCGGCCACCAGTCTTGCGAGTCGGTCATCAGTGCATGCAGATCTTTCTTCAGCGCATCCAGATCGAGGCTCTCGAAGGCCCTGGCATAGTCGAAATCCCGGTCCATCGGATCGGACAGGGCGGAATGCTGGTGCAGGATTTTCAGGTTCAACTGGTTCGGCCACCAATCCCGATTGGTCGTGCCGCGAGTGCTGTGTTTGAACGGGCATTTCGATGCGCTCGGCGTCTCGCCGGCGGGCAGGTCCGAAGCGGACAACTTGGGATCTTGGTTCATGGCGGATTCCTTATCGGTCGGAAGATGGCTGGCGTCGGCTGGCTTCCCGTGGAATCTACGTGGACAGATCCCTCACGTGAATTGAATTGTTCTGATTTATCCCATAGGCGCAGGCTATGGCAGGGCCGGTGCCCGTCCGCCTCTTTCACGGGGATCGTGCACAAGAAGGATGTCAACGCGTTGACGGGCCGATCAGCTCCATCGCCACCGTGTGTGCCGCGCGACGTACCTCATCGGCAAACGCAGCGTCATCGATGGTGCGCGCCAGCACCATGCCGCCCACGCATAGCGCGGTAATGGCCAGGCTGCGCTCGCGTGCGTTGCCGTCATTGCTGCCATCGTCCAGGCTGCTGGCGAGCATGCCCGCCAGGTGCTGCAAAAGGTTGCAATACGCCTGCCGCGCCCGTGGGCCTGCGCGCGCCGTGTCGGAAGGCAGGGCAATCAACGGGCACTGGCCTTCGACGTCGTCCAGGTGCGCGCTGGAAAGATAGGCTTCCACCACCTGGCGTCCCAGCGCCGTGCCGCAAGCGGTGTGATCGATCCGCACGTTTTTCCAGCGTTGCGCCGGATCGAAGTGCAGGTATGCCGAAACGGCTTCGGCGAACAATTCTTCCTTGGTCTTGAAGTGGTTGTAGAAACCGCCGCGGGTAAGGCCCGCGCGCCGCATGATTTCATCGATGGAAACGTCTTCGAAACCACGGCGATTGAACAGCTCGCGCGCGCATTCGACGATGCGCTGGCGGGTTTTCTGCTTATGTTCGGCAGTAAAAGGCATGGCGCTGGCTTGGGGTCAGTTGCAGCGACGAAAAGCCTACACCGGAAGCAAAATATGTTCTTGAACATATATAGGATGCTGACAAACTTCCCGGCACTTATCCCCCCACGATGGAGACAGTGCCATGACCATGAAGCTGTACTACGCGCAGACGATGAACCCGCGCAAGGCGTGCGCAGTGGCGAAATATCTCGGCTCGCCGGTGGAATACATCCGGGTGGATCTGAGCCGGGGCGAGCACCGCACTCCCGAGTTTATGGCCTTGAACCCGAACGGCAAAGTGCCGTTGCTGGTGGATGGCGACATGCATTTGTGGGAGAGCACCGCGATCATGGCGCACCTGGCGGTGAAAGCGGGCTCCGATCTGTGGCCCAGCGACGCGGCGCGCCAGGTCGAAGTGCTGCGCTGGCTGTCCTGGGACATCAGCCACTTCTCGCGCCACGGCGGCACGTTGTATTTCGAGCATCACATCAGGCCATTTCTGGGCCTGGGCGATGTCAACCCGGCCGCGGTGGAGGAAGCGAACGGGTTCTACAAACGCTTCGCAGCGGTGCTCGATGCGCATCTTGCGCAGCGCGAATACTTGGTCGGCGACAAGCTGAGCATCGCGGACTTCGGCGTGGGTGTGTTGTTGCCGTGGATGAACGAAGCGAAATTGCCGATCCAGGATTTTTCCAACGTCATGCGCTGGCACGAACGCCTGATGGCCTTGCCGGCGTGGCGCGAGCCGTTTCCTGCGCCGTTATCGGCTGCGGCGTGAGTGTTTGCGGCTGCGCCGCACCCGTCGCGGCGCAGCCATTTCGCAGGTTGGGTTGGCGCAGCGTAACCCAACGGTACCGTACTAAACCAACGCTTTCAGCCGATACAACACATCCAGCGCTTCGCGCGGCGTGAGTGCATCTGGATCGACATTCTTGAGTTCGCGTTCGGCGGCGGAAGGCTCGGGTGGTGCGAACAAGCCCAATTGCGGCGATGGCTCGTGCTGCAGCGATGGCTTGGCGGTGTGTCCGTGCATGCCATTCTCCAGCTGTGCAAGCGTTTTGCGCGCGTCGGCAATCACCGATTTCGGCAAGCCTGCCAGCGCGGCGACTTGTAACCCGAAGCTACGATTGGCCGGGCCTTCCTTTACCGCATGCATGAAGACCAGTTGGTCGCCGTATTCGACGGCGTCGAGGTGCACGTTCGCAATGCTGGGATATTCGATGGCAAGTTCGGTCAGTTCGAAATAATGCGTGGCGAACAAGGTATAGGCTTTGCTGTTCGCCGCCAGGTGCACAGCGGCCGCGCGTGCGAGCGCCAAGCCGTCGTAGGTGCTGGTGCCGCGCCCCACTTCATCCATCAGCACCAGGCTTTGCGGCGTGGCGTTGTGCAGGATGTTGGCCGTTTCGCTCATCTCCACCATGAAAGTGGACTGGCCACGCGAGAGATCGTCGCCTGCACCGATGCGCGTGAAGATGCGATCGATCGGGCCGATCACCGCACGCGCGGCCGGCACATAACTGCCGATATGCGCCAGCAGCACGATTAACGCGTTCTGCCGCATATAGGTGGATTTACCGCCCATGTTCGGACCGGTGATCACCAGCATGCGGCGGTGATCGTCCAGCACCAGATCGTTCGGCTCGAACGGTTCCTCGCGCACTTTCTCCACGACGGGGTGACGTCCGCGTTCGATCAGCAGGCCAGGGTCGTCCGAAAGTTCCGGCGCGCTCCAATCCAAGGCTTCGGCGCGTTCGGCCAGGGTGCAGAGCACGTCGAGCTCGGCCATGGAAGCGGCGGCGTGCTTGAGCGGTTCGAGTTGCTTGGTGAGCGTGTCGAGCAGGGATTCGTACAAGGCGCGCTCGCGCATCAGCGAGCGTTCCTTGGCGGAAAGGACTTTGTCTTCGAAGGTTTTCAGTTCTTCGGTGATGTAGCGTTCGGCATTCTTGGTGGTCTGCCGACGCGTGTAATGCGCGGGTGCCTTGTCTGACTGCGCCTTGCTGATTTCGATGTAGTAGCCGTGGACGCGGTTGTAGCCCACTTTCAGCGTGGGAATGCCGCTGGCGGCTTTTTCGCGTTCTTCCAGTTCCACCAGGTATTGATCGGCGTGCGTGGCGAGACGGCGCAGTTCGTCCAGTTCGGCATCGTAGCCGTCGGCGATGATGCCGCCGTCGCGCAACAGCACCGGCGGCTGTTCGACGATGTGGCGCTTCAGAAGATCCGCGGTGCCGGCGTGATCGCCGATGCCGTTAACCAGATCGTGCAACAGTGGGCTGTCCAGCGAGGCGATCGATTCGCGCAAGGCGGGCGCGGCCGCCAAGCCATCGCGCAACGTCGATAGATCCCGCGGGCGGGCCGAGCGCAATGCGACGCGCGCGAGAATGCGCTCCAGATCGCCGATACCGCGCAACTGTTCGCGCAAGGCTTCGTAACGCCGGGTTTCGATCAGTGCGCCGATCGCCTGGTGCCGACGACGCAACATGTTGCGCGAACGCAGCGGGCGGTTGAGCCAGCGCCGCATCAGACGCGCGCCCATGGGCGTCACGGTTTCATCCAGCACGCCAAGCAGCGTGTGTTCGACCCTTCCGCTCGGATGCGTATCCAGTTCCAGATTGCGGCGCGTGGCGGCATCCAGCGCGATCGTTTCGCTGGCGCTTTCCACGGCCATGCCGGAAAGATGCGGCAGCGCGCTCTTCTGCGTTTCTTCCACGTAGCCGAGCAGGCAGCCGGCGGCAGCGATCGCAAGCGGCAGATTGTCTACGCCGAAACCGGAAAGATCGCGCGTACCGAAAAAACGGTTCAATTCACGCCGCGCCGCATCGCTGTCGAAATGCCACGGTGGCCGCTTGCGCAGGCCGGGCAGGGCGCTGACCAGTTTCGGCCATGCGACATCTTCGCCCACCAGCGTTTCGGCAGGCTGCAGGCGCGCCAATTCCGCGGCAAGCGCTTCGGCACTCGGCACTTCGCTCAGCAGAAAACGTCCGCTGGAAAGATCCACCCACGCCAGTCCGTACGCACTGTGCGCGCCGGCGGCGATGGACAGCAGCAGGTTGTCGCGGCGTTCTTCCAGCAAGGCTGCGTCCGTCACCGTGCCCGGCGTGACGATGCGCACCACTTTGCGCTCCACCGGCCCCTTCGACAGTGCCGGATCGCCGATCTGCTCGCAGATCGCCACCGACTCGCCCAGCCGCACCAGCTTGGCCAGATAGTTTTCTACCGCGTGATACGGCACGCCGGCCATCGGAATCGGTTGTCCTGCCGATTGCCCGCGCTGTGTAAGCGTGATGTCCAGCAAACGTGCCGCCTTGCGGGCATCTTCGTAGAACAGCTCGTAGAAATCGCCCATGCGGAAGAACAGCAGCACGTCCGGATGCGCGGCCTTGGCCGCAAGGTATTGGCGCATCAAGGGGGTGTGCAATGAAAGTTCGTCCTGATTCATGCGGTCGAGTCTTGGCGTAGGGGGTATGAAGCGGGTACAACGGCTTTTGCAAGTCGCGGAGTTTCGCATGGACCTGCTATCCGTTCCTACTGGATGGCGTCCGTGCGTCCGCCCAGCCGGGGCGTGCTCTACGGCCTTCCGGCATCGTCAGCAAGGAGATCAATCATGAAAAAGGAACTGATTACCCGCTTGCATAAGAGCTTCGAAGACGCTGTCCACCATCGGGGAAGGGTCGAATACTGGCTGGCGCGGGAACTGCAGCAACTGCTGGGATACACGCAGTGGCGAAATTTCGAGCGAGTGATCGAGGAAGCCAAAGCCGCCTGCGAGAAAGCAGGGGGACGGGTCAAGGACCATTTTGCTGACGTCAGCAAAATGGTCGACATCGGGTCTGGTTCGGCGCGCCAGATCGACGATGTGGCGTTGACCCGCTATGCCTGTTATCTGATTGCCCAAAACGGCGACCCACGCAAGGCGGAAATCGCCTTTGCCATGACCTATTTCGCGGTGCAGACCCGGAAGCAGGAGCTTATCGAGCAGCGCATCGCCGAGCTGGAGCGTCTGCAGGCGCGCGAGAAACTCAGCCTGTCTCAAAAAGCGCTATCCGGCGTGCTCTACGAGCGAGGCATCGATAGCCAGGGATTCGCTCGCATTTTGAGCAAGGGTGATGAGGCGCTGTTCGGCGGACTAAGCACGCAGGACATGAAAAAGAAACTGGCGGTACCCGGAAACAGGCCGCTGGCGGACTTCTTGCCCACCATCACGATCAAGGCCAAGGATTTTGCCAACGAAGTCACCAACCTGCAGGTGAAGCAGCAGGATTTGCGCGATGAGCCCGGCATCGCGCGCGAGCACGTCAAGAACAATCGCGACGTGCGAAAGATTCTCACCCACCGCAACATCCTGCCCGAAGCGCTGCCTGCCGATGAAGACGTGAAAAAAGTGGAGCGAAGGCTCAAGTCGGACGAAAAGCGGCTGGTGCAGGCAAGTGCCCGCGTAGGGAAGAAAAAAGCCAAGCCAAAGCATTGAGGAACGATGACATCATGCAATCTTCAGCTGTTCCGAGCGATGCCCAACTGGAAGCGCTGGCCGCACGCGTAGCCGATGTAATGCCGCAGCGCGCGCTGATGCTCGCTAGCGCCGAATCCTGTACCGGCGGCTGGATCGCCAAGACACTCACCGACCTGTCGGGCAGCTCGGCCTGGTTCGAAGCGGGCGTGGTCAGCTACAGCAACCAGGCCAAGATGTCGCTGCTGGGCGTGCGCAAGGAGACCCTGGAACGCACTGGCGCGGTCAGCGAGGAGACCGCGCTGGAAATGGTATCCGGCGCGCTGGATCGCCTGAATGCGGGCGTGGCGGTGGCCGTCACTGGCATTGCCGGCCCCACCGGCGGCACGCCGCAGAAGCCGGTCGGCACGGTCTGGATCGCCTGGCAGCGGTGCGGCGGCGCAGCCCGCGCCAGGCTGTTCCATTTCCCGGGCGATCGTGAAGCGGTGCGGCGGCAGACGGTGGCGGCGGCGCTCGAAGGCGTGCTGGAGACACTGACGGATTGAGCAGAAATTGACCAGCTTTCCGGCTTGACCGATGTGGGATACTCAAGCCCCATATCCCGCATCCCAGCCCGTGAGACTCAGTCCGGGCATCATGACCGCCATGACCACGAACACGACCGGAACCAAGACGATGGATGACAACAAGCGCAAAGCGCTCGCTTCGGCCCTCGGCCAGATCGAGAAGCAATTCGGCAAAGGTGCGGTGATGCGCCTGGGCGACCGCACCGACGACAACATCGAAACCATCTCCACCGGTTCGCTGGGCCTGGATATCGCGCTGGGCGTCGGCGGCCTGCCGCGCGGCCGCGTCATCGAGATCTACGGTCCGGAATCCTCGGGCAAAACCACGCTTACCTTGCAGGTGATCGCCAACTGCCAGAAGAACGGCGGCACCGCGGCCTTTGTCGACGCCGAGCATGCGCTTGATCCTTCTTACGCTCAGAAGCTGGGCGTGAACGTGGAAGATCTGCTCGTCTCGCAGCCGGACACCGGCGAACAGGCGCTGGAAATCGCCGACATGCTGGTGCGTTCCGGCGCGGTGGACATCGTGGTGGTCGACTCGGTCGCCGCGCTCACGCCCAAGGCCGAAATCGAAGGCGAAATGGGCGATTCCCACGTGGGCCTGCACGCCCGCCTGATGAGCCAGGCGCTGCGCAAGCTCACTGCCAACATCAAGAAATCCAACTGCCTGGTGATCTTCATCAACCAGATTCGCATGAAGATCGGCGTGATGTTCGGCAGCCCCGAAACCACCACCGGCGGTAACGCGCTGAAATTCTACGCCTCGGTGCGCCTGGACATCCGCCGTATCGGCGCGGTGAAGAAGGGCGAGGAAGTGATCGGCTCGGAAACGCGCGTGAAGGTGGTGAAGAACAAGGTGGCGCCGCCGTTCCGCCAGGCCGAGTTCGAGATTCTCTACGGCGAAGGCACCTCGCGCGAGGGCGAGATCATCGAGCTGGGCGTGGCGCAGAGCCTGATCGAAAAATCCGGTGCGTGGTACAGCTACAAGGGCGACCGCATCGGCCAGGGCAAGGAAAACGTGCGCCAGTTCTTGCGCGACAACCCCAAGATCGCCGATGAAATCGACCGCGAACTGCGCGCCCGCCTGCTGGTCGGCGGCAGCAGCGCGCTGGCCGCGTCCGAAGAAGCGATGGAAGAAGCCTGATGCCGGGTGAGCGCCGCCTGCGCATCCTGCTGGTGGGCGCCTCGGGCACGCTGGGGCGTGCGGTGGAAGCGGAGCTTGCGCCACGCCATGATGTGATCGCTGCCGGACGCCATTCCGGCAGCATCCGCCTTGATCTCACCGATGCCCAAAGCATTCAGAGCGCCTTGCGGCAGGCCGGCGAACTGGACGCCGTAATCAGCTCGGCCGGCAAGGTGACGTTCGCGCCGCTGGCGGATTTCAAGCCGGCGCCCTACGGCGAATCGCTGCATACGCTGGGCATCGCCGACAAGCTGCTCGGCCAGGTGAATCTCGCGTTGGCCGCGCGCAACCACCTGCGCGACGGTGGTTCGATCACGCTTACCACCGGCATTCTTTCCGAGCAGCCGATCGTTGCGGGCAGTTCCGCCAGTCTGGTCAACGGTGCGGTGGAAGCCTTCGTGCGTGCGGCGGCCATCGAGCTGCCGCGCGGGCTGCGCATCAACGTGGTGAGCCCCAATGTGCTGACCGAAGCGATGTCGGCGTATGCGCCATTCTTTCGCGGTTTCGAACCGGTCAGCGCGGCACGCGCGGCGCTGGCCTTCAGCCGCAGCGTGGAAGGCGCGCAGACGGGGCAGGTTTACAAGGTGTTCTGACGTCACCGGCTCTCCGCCCTCATCTTAAGGAGAGACCGCACGAACATGAAGAAACGCGACGACGATCCGCACGCCAAACCCAAACCCAAGCCCAGCGCCTACGACAAGGCGCTGGGCCTGCTCGCTCGTCGCGAACACTCGCGCAAGGAACTGCGCCAGAAGCTCGATCGCAGCGGCTACGCCCGCGACGAAGCCGGCGAAGCGCTCGAACGCCTCGGCACGCAGCACTACCAGGACGACGACCGCTTTGCCGAAGCCCTGATCCGTAGTCGCTCCGGCCAGGGTTACGGTCCCATGCGCCTGCGCGCGGAACTGAAAAGCCACGGCCTTTCGGATGCACGCATCCGCAGCCTGCTCGATGCCGCCGATGTCGACTGGGCCGCATCCGCCGCCGCCCAGCTGCGCCGCCGCTATGGCGCCGGAGGCCCGGCAGACCCCGCCGAACGCGCGCGACGTGCGCAGTTCCTCTTGCGCCGCGGCTTTCCCGCCGCCACAGTACGGGATGTTACCCACGCCGAAGTGGACGATGCCGCCGACGAAAACCCCTGAACTTCGGGGCCGGTGGACGTCGTCGTTTCGCGTCCCTTTTTCGTCTTAAGTCCCGAACTCAATGAAAACCGCTGACATCCGCTCCGCTTTTCTCGATTACTTCCGCACCAAGGATCACACCATCGTGCCGTCCAGCTCGCTGGTGCCGGCCAACGACCCCACCTTGCTGTTCACCAACTCGGGCATGGTGCAGTTCAAGAACGTATTCCTGGGCAGCGAGAAACTGTCGCATGCGCGTGTAGCCGACGTGCAGCGCTGCCTGCGTGCCGGCGGCAAGCACAACGACCTGGATTCGGTGGGCTACACCGCGCGCCACCACACCTTCTTCGAGATGCTGGGCAACTGGTCCTTCGGCGATTACTTCAAGCGCGACGCGATCCGTTACGCGTGGGAACTGCTGACCGGTGTGCTGAAGCTGCCGGCGGACAAGCTGTGGGTTACCGTCTATCACACCGATGACGAGGCCTACGACATCTGGCACAAGGAAATCGGCGTGCCGGCCGAACGCATCGTCCGCATCGGCGACAACAAAGGCGCGCCGTTCGCCTCCGACAACTTCTGGCAGATGGCCGACACCGGCCCCTGCGGTCCGTGTTCGGAAATCTTCTACGACCACGGCCCTGACGTGGCCGGCGGCCCGCCCGGCTCGCCCGATGAAGACGGCGATCGCTACATCGAGATCTGGAACCTGGTGTTCATGCAGTTCGACCGCGCGCCGGATGGCACGCTGTCGCCGCTGCCGGCGCCGTGCGTGGATACCGGCATGGGCCTGGAACGCCTGGCCGCCGTGCTGCAGCACGTGCATTCCAACTATGAGATCGATCTATTCCAGCACCTGATCAAGGTGGCGGCCGAGCTGACCAAGACGACGGACCTGGGCAACAAGTCCCTGCGCGTGATCGCCGATCACATCCGCGCCTGCTCGTTCCTGATCGTGGACGGCGTACTGCCTTCCAACGAAGGCCGCGGCTACGTGCTGCGCCGGATCATCCGTCGTGCATTGCGCCACGGCTGGATGCTCGGCGTGCGCGGCGATTTCTTCTGGAAGATGGTGCAGCCGCTGGTCGAGGAAATGGGCACGGCCTATCCGGAACTCGCCGCCAAGCAGTCGTTCGTGGAAGAGGCGCTGCGCACCGAAGAACAACGCTTCGGCGAAACGCTGGAGCACGGCATGCGCGTGTTCGACGAAATCGCCGCCAAATCCGGCACGACGATCGCCGGTGAAGATGCGTTTCGCCTGTACGACACGTACGGTTTTCCGGTCGACCTCACCGCCGATATCGCCCGCGAGCGCGGTCTTGGCGTGGACATGGCCGGCTTCGAGCAATCGATGGAACAGCAGCGTGAACGCGCCCGCGCCGCCAGCCGGTTCGAAGCCAAGGGCCAGATGCCGGCGGAACTGGCCAGCCAGCTAGTACCCACGGTTTTCCTCGGTTACGAAGCTCTCGTCAGCCGCGCCAGCAAAGTGGTCGGCATCGTGCAGGCAGGCAAGCAGGTCGGCCAGCTCACGGAAGGCGAGGAAGGCCTGGTCATTCTCGATCAAACGCCGTTCTACGCCGAATCCGGCGGACAGGTCGGCGACACCGGCGCGCTGTCGAACGGCGCGGGCCGTTTCGACGTCGGCGACACCATCAAGATGGGCGGCGTGTTTTTTGGCCATGCGGGCCGCTGGCACGGTTCGCAGCCATTGCGCGCGGGCGATGTAATCGATGCCGCCGTCGACGCCTCGCGCCGGCAGGCCACCGTGCTCAATCATTCGGCCACGCATCTGCTGCACGCTGCGCTACGCAAGGTGCTGGGTACGCACGTCACGCAGAAAGGTTCGCTGGTCGCGCCTGATCGCCTGCGTTTCGACTTTTCGCATTTCAAGCCGGTCAGCCGCGAGGAACTGGCAAAGATCGAAGCGCTGGTGAACGCCGAAGTGCGTCGCAACGTGGAGGCCGAGGTACGCCAGATGGCCTACGACGACGCCATCGAATTCGGCGCCATGGCCTTGTTCGGCGAGAAATACGGCGACGAGGTGCGCGTGCTGAAAATGGGCGAATTTTCCACCGAATTGTGCGGTGGCACGCACGTCAGCCGTACCGGCGATATCGGCCTGTTCAAGATCGTCAGCGAAGCCGGCGTGGCCTCCGGCGTGCGCCGTATCGAGGCGGTAACCGGCGCCGGCGCGCTGGCCTACGTGGCCGAGGAAGAGCGCCGCCTGGGCGAGCTGTCGCAACTGCTTTCCAGCAGCGGCGACGAGGTGGCGGAAAAGCTCAAGCAACTGCTCGATCGCCAGAAAAAGCTGGAACGCGAACTGGAATCGCTCCGCGCCAAGGCGGCCGGCTCGATGACCGGCGACCTTGCCCAGACTGCGCAGGAGATCGCTGGCATCAAGGTCGTCGCGGCGCGCCTGGAAGGCCTGGATGCCAAGGCATTGCGTGATGCCGTCGACCAGCTCAAACAACAGCTCACCGATTGCGTGGTGGTACTGGCGGGCGCCACGGATGGGCGCGTTTCGCTGGTGGCCGGCGTCAACGGCAAAGCGGCAGGCCGCATCAAGGCCGGCGACATCGTGGCGCACGTGGCCAATCAGATCGATGGAAAAGGCGGCGGCCGCCCGGACATGGCGCAAGGCGGCGGCGTGGACAAACCACAATTGCCTGACGTTCTGGCAGGTACAGTGGCCTGGATCGGTACGCAGCTGGCACCTTGATGCGCCGCGTATGGACCACGCGTCAAGATTGTGTGTAGATTGCACGCAACGCCGGGGCTCGGCTAGTATCGATCAGATATCGGTGTCGCTGGTTGCGGTGGCGCTGTAGGTGGCACCAGATACCGACAAGGCATCTTGGTGTTTGGAGCCGGGGAAGGCGGTAAGGCCTTTGACGGACGTTAACGTCAGATCTGCGTTGTGACTGTGCTCAGGGGTGAGGCAAGAACATGCAGACGGGCCTGTAACCACAAGCATTAAATGGAGTAACAGCTATGTTGATTCTGACCCGCAGGGTCGGCGAAACCCTGATGATCGGCGACGAGGTGACCGTTACCGTTCTCGGCGTTAAAGGCAACCAGGTTCGCATTGGCATCAATGCGCCGAAGAACGTGGCCGTACATCGCGAAGAGATCTACCAGCGCATCAAGGGCGAGAGCGAAAACGGCGGCGGCGCGACCGGCGAGTCGGGCGGACGTTGATTCCCTCTTTACCTCACGGGCATCGGCCGGTATCCTTGCCGGCTCCCGTGGCCTCCCTGTGACGTCGCGGGGAACAAAACATGGAGAGATGCCCGAGAGGCCGAAGGGGCTCCCCTGCTAAGGGAGTATAGGGTCAAAAGCCTTATCGAGGGTTCGAATCCCTCTCTCTCCGCCACCCATAAAAAAACGCCCGTGCGGGCGTTTTTTTATGGGTGGCGGAGAGAGAGGCCTTGATGAGAACCCTTTCGGTTCGACAAATTCGTCTGGAACGAATTTGGACAGCCGAACGGCTGGCCCCGTA